>Ga0222712_10000094_pt1 | contig 117783 bp, 158 predicted proteins | sample C33_657DmetaG_FD_165043 | JGI IMG/M metagenome (GOLD analysis project Ga0222712, IMG submission 165043) | Estuarine water microbial communities from San Francisco Bay, California, United States - C33_657D | ecosystem: Environmental > Aquatic > Marine > Unclassified | place: USA: California... | reverse complement strand
AATCTGAGCATTTGTGCTACCGAGGACACTTGCCTCTAATGCTTGTTTAATAACATCTTCCTTGTGCAGGCGACTATCTGATTCATTCAGTTTGTTAATCCATGAAGCGGACATTTAATCTTCTTTCGTTGCTGTTGAAAAGGGCCACGCTGTTGTAGCTACAAAAGGTGGACGGGGTTTAAGTTCTATTGTTTCAATGACTTCATTATACACGTCCTCGTCAATTTTGTCAACCGTAAATGGACCCAAAATAGTAATAGTATCTTCTTCTACTTCCCATTCACTATAGTCATATAGCCAGGCCGCACCACTACGTTCATACTCATCATTTGGGTCACCATTTGCCCAAAGTTCTTCAATCTCTGCTTTTTCTTCATCGGTGAAACTATCATCAAACTCAAAGTCTACCGCACAAAGGTCCTCAAGTTCACAACCCCAACCGATCGTAGGATCGACACAATGATACCGATCATCACTAAAGGGCAACTCAGATTCATCTTCTACAAATCCTTGACCCCAACGATATAGTTCGGTAACACTCCAACCACGGATAGTACCATCAGGCATTTTTTTATAAACATCATAGAATGCTTCTACTGATTTTTTGTCTGCTGGTTTGATACGATATAAGATAGCCATTATTTTGCCTTACGTTTAGTACATTCTTCGGTTACCTCATTGGGTACTTCTTCATATGAATGAAGTTTGGAACACTGATACTCTAGTACAACATAATCAGGATCGTCCGTGCCCTCTCGTACAAACCAAACCATTCCTACGATTACTAGTAGTGTGATAATTATTGTTTTAATTGTATCCATGATATTACCCCTTACAGGGTATTTAGTTACCAACTGCTATTGTAAAATACTTTTAGTCCTAGGAACACTTCTGCCTTTGCGTTGTTTACAAACTCAAGGTCTTGTTCATAGTAATGATTATCAGCAGGATTGCCAAAAAAGAAACCTTCTGTATCCGGAAGTTGACCAGTACGAATAGCTCGTTCAAGGTTGTCCAAGTCATCCCACGTTAGTTCAAGTTCAATGCCATTGAATATAGGCCAACCAACACTTTGCCTTGGACGACCTTTACTAACCCATAGTTGTTCCATCCAACCATGCAAGTTAGGATGTTTACGCCAATAAGCAATTTCGTGTGGCTTAGTAACTGTCTCGCTTTCAAAATCATTTGTTGTTCCATCAAACTCTGCAGTTTCGTAGAATTCATTGTATTGCCCTCTTTTTTTAGCAACATACGCATACATATCTAGTCCCATTTATTTCACCTGTTCCTGTGTTACTTCTTTAACTTTGTTAACGCCATTATCAGCTATCTTAGCAATACCACTAAAGCCGACTGTTGATACAATAATGCCAAGAATAAAACCTATTAATAATTTAGTCATACTTCCTCCTGTAAATTTTCATTCATTTGTTGAACCATATCGCACATACTACTAAAACAAGTTGGGCAAAACGATACTGGAATTATTCCAAAGTATCCTTGTACACCGCCCTCATCATCAGTATACGTACAACTACACACATTGCATTTGTTTTTTTCCATTTTCAAATCTCCGGAAACTCATATGGTTGCCAATCTTCGGCAAACTCTTTGTCTAATACATTTGCCGCATCTGTATAACCATGATTGATTAACGTCTGATAGCACTCTTTAATTAGTGAACGGGCAAATTTCTCAGGATCAAAATCATGTGCATAGGTAAAAATATTACCCTGCTCGTCAGTTTCAATATAACCACCTGCTTGCTTAAAAAGAATTTGAATATCTTTATTCATCACTCATCTCCTCAATTCCAAAATGTATTAACAAATCTCTACCTAACAAAGGACCATGTTCCCATACACTACGGGCATAACGGTCACATTCTTTGACAATCAGTTCTGCAAACTTTTCAGTATCAAACCGATCAACCATATAATTGTCAAATGCATTAGTACCACGCATTTCACGGACAATACATTGCGACTTTAATTTCTGAATCAATTCTGTATTCATTAAAGAACCTTTACACGATTAAGTTGGGTAATGTTATCTCTATGTGCTTTAACAGTACCGACTATGTTCATGGTATCACCAGTAGGAACCTTTTCCTTATAACTAAAGAATACTGGTTGATCCTGCGTAGTAATTCCAGTTACAAAGAACACGTTATAACTATGCGAATATGTACACTTGATAACTTCAATTTCAAGTTTTACCTTGTCACTAGCTTTACCAATTAAACCACCGGTAGCAAAATTAACTCGTTGTTCTGCTGTTTGACGTTCAACACCACGCTCATAGCATGATGGTAAACTAGCAATAACTGCAACATCATAGTTACCGGTAATAACCTCTCTGTTAGCAATCAACATTGCTGTGTTATCAAAATCACTTAGTTGTTTACCTTGCAAGATTTTGAAAGTCAGTGCCTGATAAAACGCACGAACCTTTTTACCATGTTCACGGTCTGTGTCAGTAATACCTGATTGGTCAGTCAACAATTGTTCAACAATCATACGATTGGATAGTTTTGTTGTAGCAGGATCTGATTCAGAAACTGAACTTAACTTGACATAACTACCATTGATACGTTGAGCCGCACATGCCGCACTCCACACATCATCAGCATTGTAGTTAACTGTAACTTTTTGTGTTCTAGTTTTAGCACGATATGGAGTAGAATCATCAGCATGACCCATACGTTGAATTTGACGGCTAGTCATATTTGATACGTTAGCAAATCCAGGCATGTTATTCTCCTTAAATTTCAGTTTCGTATTCGTAAAACTTAACAGATGGATCCAACTGTTTCAATTGTTTAGCGGCAGTCATCAATTCTTTGTAACGACGGTTAACTTCTGCACGGGGCAACTCACCATCGCAGGTCAAGTTCTCAGGGCTAAGGGCAGAATCAATTTGATCTGCCAAACGTTGACGACCGGCTTGAGTAACGACTTCATATTGTTCACCCTTGAAAATGCTATTCCAACGATTCTTCTGGTCAATGTATTTTTGCAATGCGTTCATGTTTAACTCCGTTGTTTAACTGTTTAAGATTCTATTATATACCCAAAGCCATTTATTGTCAAATATAGAAATCTGACTTAAAGCCCAATTTCGTATAGACAATTTCACGGACTTCTGTATCCATTGCTTCGCCAAATTTAGTGTAGTCACTATCGGCCAAATCACGCAAATTCTGATAAACCGTAGCCCAGTCACTTTTGTAATTTTTGTGAAATTCAATGATATCGGCAATTTGTTTGTTGCCTTCTTCGCTAAACATTCCGTATGACATTTTGTTTCCTTTATCTAACTGTTTAAGATTCTATTATATACCCGAAACCATTTATTGTCAAATTTTAGCGGCCAAGCGTTGTTGTGTTTTTGCAACATTATCTTGGACTAATTGCTCAAATCCTGCACTAGTAACTGGGTAACCCTGTTCTTTAAGCATCTTTTTGATATGTGGTTGAATAAAACCCTTAGAACCAACGATTTCAAGAGGTGCTTCGCCCTTTTCTAAGCGACTAAAGTATTCCTCAACAGTAAAATTCTTTGTAAGGAAAGTAAGGAAACTTGCTTTAGTCCCACGAACATATTTGAAGCGGGCTACAAATTTAGTAGTTCCGTCGACTGGGTTTGTATAGTCAACGTACTCAGTACCGTAGAAATTGCCTTTGATGAATGTAGTCATTTCGTGTCCTTTATCTAACTGTCTAAGATTCTATTGTAGCACTAAGTCCATTTATTGTCAAATTTTGGGTATAAAAAAGCCCCAAAAAACGGGGCATTTTTTGAGAACTAAAAGTATTACTTTTTAGTATTAGTACTTTGATTAACAAAACCGTACATCTTTTCAGCAGTTTCTAGGATTTTGTCTAGACCTGGAAATTCGGGCATTGCAATTGTAGAGACAAGTTGACCTGTTTTTTCATCACGTTTGGCGCTCATCTCCCAACCGTGAAATTTCATTTGGTATTCGTGTTGTACAGCATCTTTAGCCATAGCTAAGATATCTGTACGTAATTCGTAACCGTTTTTGTTAAATTTAACTTCAGGTAATTTTGGTTTAAAGTCTGTCATTTTATTTCCTTAAAAAAGTGTATGTGTATTAATTGTAGTTTGTTTTGACTGGAATGTCAACGGGTTTCGGTAATGTACCATGATTAACCCATTCCCAATCTTCGTCAGTCATAGGTTGCCATTGATTCATTTCATTTTACTCGCTTTGTAATCTTTAATAGATTGAATAGCCTCTAGTAGGCTGTTGAATAGTTGTTTAAGTGTGTTCATAGAAATCTCCAATCTGATTGTTTGCGATGGAACTCGTAGGTCAATCGCTCAATGTCACCTGCATCTTTTGGATTTCGGCTGACTATATATTTTTCTAACTCTGTTCCGTAGGTATCTGTAGAAAAACCTAGGAACACTATTAGTATTCCTAAAAGTTTCATAATTACTTAACCTTTGTAGATTTTGCAGATTTAGCAATATTGAAAGCTGGAACCATTGCTTTATACTGATCTGCTAATTGTGTGTAAAAATCTTTGCTTGTAAAAATCATACCCAAAGCCATTGCTGATTGCATTCCTGCATCTGCGGCTGCTTTAGTATATTTTGATTGTGCATCAACAAAAGTATTGAGTGCTGTTTTGATGCCTTCGTGTTGAACTGTTTGTTCTACAAATTTCTTTTTGAAGTCTGAAACTCCATCGATAAAGGCGTAAGTTGCTGTGTTAAACATTTTATATCTCCTATGTGTGTGTTTAAAAGTGGGTTTTTATGAAGAACCCCTAACTTCATATATATTTATGCCGGCTGATAGATTTCTCTATATTTTGACATAGCCAATTGTCTGGCCAGAAACAATCTTAACTTGATATAATCACTTAATTCCTCATCGTCATGTAAAGACGTTTCAATCTTTAATATGATACGACGGGAATTAACTAGTATATCCTCATCACTAACTAGAACCTGATTTGGATCAAGTCCCCAAGTTTTAATTGCGATAAGTCTGTATGGATTACTTCTTAGAAGCTTCGGCTTTTTTATCGTCGGCTTTTGCAGGACTAGCAGGCTTGGCCTCACTTTTAGTATCTGCCTTGGGAGCATCCTTTTTCTTAGCCAATTTCATTTCTTCTTTTGGTGCTTCTGCCTTAGCAGGTACAGTTGTTGCTGTAGCTGGCTTTGCCGCAGGAGCTGTGTTCTGAGCCATAGCTGTTGCTAGTGACAATGTAGAGATTAAGACGATTGCTAATGTTTTCATTTTAAGTTTCCTTTATGATAATGAAGTAGATTTATATGTCTACATATATATAACGCGGTAGCTATTGATTACGTTGACATAAATACATACTATGTTATATATATCTTATCAGGGAATTTACGACGGCCAAAACTATGAATATGCTAATACTCCTGACCAAATAGGAAAATCCTTCAATAATGGATTTGCTTGTATGGTTGATGTTTGGAGAATAGATAATACATTATGTGTAGGTCCAGAACAAGCACCTATTCCAGTAACTGACAAATACTTGCAAGGTAATCGTTTTTGGATTAAATCTGGGAATCAGGAAACATATGATTGGTTTACTACACAACCATTAAAAAATTATCCAAACTATTTCTATCAACCTAATCCTAATGTAAATGCATTAACTAGTAGTGATAAATTATGGACACCCGGAACAGTTCCGGTAAACAATACTAGTGTTATTGTTTTACCTGAAATAAAAGACAGAGCATTGTTTAGTACTGTACAATTAAGATGCTACGGAATATGTAGCACCTATCTTACTTTTATTAAACGTATGCGTAATGAAGGTGAGTGGTATTAACCACCACGTCCACTTCTACGAACTACCGTAGCACCACCGTTTCCCTTAGTTGGTTTAGGACCTTGTGATTTAGGTGCTTTACCTAATCCAGGCTTATTATTGTCTTTCTTAGCGGCATTAGCTAAGTTAATAAATGGATTTTTACTTTTCTTTTCTTCAGTCATTTTTTTACCTTTATGCTATCTAAATATTCATTTACATTTCCATACAAACTAACCATCATAGCTATTTTGCTATCATAAAATCTTATGTACGGAAAGCTTTTCTTCCCATCTTTATTTACTCCCATATAATAGGGACATTTGATTTTTTTATTAAGTTCTAAGATATAAGCATGATATTGAGTTTCTGGTTGTAGCTTCAATTCATATTGATAAAATTCTATTTCTGCCATTCTGAATGCTAAATCACCGACGTCGGTTAAACGCAATCCATCTTGGCGTCCAGTCATCCACCACTTGAATAGTAGCTTATCTATTGGAATAATTTTTTCTTGATTGAGGGAATCAGGAAGTTGCGCCAATACAACTTCTGTAATAGTTTCTTTTAAAGTTTTACGTTTACTCATCTGGGTAGACAACTCTACCTGAATTCATAAACACTACAGTAAACTTATCTGTTTTAAATTGAAGATTCAATTTACGACATAAATTACGTGCATGTCCGGGATTACTAAAACTAGTTTTTTTATATTTAGGAGTTGCTTCGTTATCTAAGTAATGTTGGCTTTTTAAATTGATAGGTTGTCCATCATAAAATACTGCCCATATACCGGCAGCTTCTACAATTTGATCACATTTGTATGTTACTTTATCTACTAATTCTAGTAGAACTTTGGGTTGTGTTCTACTCATTAAAATTTACCACCATTAATCTCTACTTGAAATACAGGTTCAACGGAAACTTTAGTCTGCAACAATTCATAGTTATCAACAAGTAACTTGTTTAATTCATCCCGCAATCCACGAGCTTCACCTATAGGAATTACAACATCTTTACCTTGTTTAGTCTCCATAATGGATACTTTATCTATAAATCGTTTAATGTGTATCATTAAGTATTTATCGCTTTTTTAGCCTCTATTTCAGTTTTATAGGGTCCTTGATACGGATAACGCTGAATAAAAATGTATTTAGGACAAAAAACTGTATCTTTTTCACTTCCTTGTTGTATATTAAACCAACCCGCAACATGATAGCATTTACTTTTAGAACCTGTCGTAAATAAATGCAATTTGCGTTTAATATCTAACATACTATTGAATACTTTTTCTGTTGTGGGATATACCTTAAAGGGCAGGTCATGTTTAGTTTTATCTATTTTTTGTACTGCTTCAAATTCAATATTTGTTTTACGCTTAATAGCTGTAGTATTTTTGTAATGACTTTTGTTGCCATTCAATTTTACTTCAAATCCAGAACCATCGGCTAATACATTTCCGACTTTTTCTTTACCATCAGTAACGATCCAGAATTGATTTTTTACTACGGGTTTTGCAATAAGTGTTTTTGTCATGTTTATTCCTCTGTGTAAGTATACTATATTTAAATGTACATGTCAACCTTTGTACCAAGATTATATAGATAACGGTAATCCTGGTATTCTTTGGTTAATTTTAATGATTCATATTTCTTAATTTCTTCAATATGTTCTTCAAATTTACGATCCTGTAACAATCGTTTTTCATTTTGCAATGTTAATAATTTAACTTTTTGTAATTCCGCATCCTTTTCAATATCCCTAAGCTTGGTAGAATCTATAATTTCTTTTCTTAAATTATATCTTAAGGTATAATCAAGCAACGGGCTAGGAGCGGATACTGCATTCATATAATATCAAAATGATTTTTTATTGCTTTCTTTGCTTCTGCAATGCTACTTTCATGTTGACCCTGGTCAAATGTAGTATGTACATGAGGTTTTCCAGCATTATCTAACGCAAGTAAACATTCATCAATTATTGATTTGGTAAAATCCCCAACGGCAAATTGGCCCTCGGCAATACATTGCTCAGCCAATATTTTAATTTTTTCATTATCCATCTTTATATCTTTCATTTATATAGTGTAATGTCCTTATGTTTAACAATAATTACATTATAAACCACATCTTTGTATTTAATGGGCAAATCTAAATGAACGCTAATTCTAGGTCCTTCAATTTCGTTAATCAATGTGTCATTGCCCACAGTACCTACAAAAGGAATTTTATTCCATTTACCGATAACACGGTCACCGATACTGTATTTACCCTGATATCGATTTGCTTTGAAATATTCTGCTAGTGTCGGCATTATAACATAAACTGTTTTAATAAATTACTTGCTAAAGACAAGTCCTCTACTATGGGTTCATCCAACATTTTTCTATATTCTATAATGATTTCCATAGCATATGCTTGATCCTCATCATCTAATGAGTTCCACCACTCATGTAATTCATCTGGTGTTTTGTTTAAAATGTATTGTAAGTTGTTGTAATCTCTATTCATTTCATTCTCCTAGTTGTTCCCAAGTATACTCTGATTCTTTCATATATGCTACTGGTTGTAACCAACCCTGTTTTATAGCTTCTACAATCATATGTTTATATTGTTTTGGGCAATCATTACTAATTTCAAATCCAGCACGTGGCGCTATGGCAATTCCATTATCAATATAAAAGTCAGGATCATCTTTACGTATTGTTTTAATAATTTTGTCAGGCGTAGTAAAGGTCATGTCAATAAACCCTTATAAGGATTGTTCAACCACTTAGCGTAAGTATCAGCTTGTTCACTAATCTTAGTCAACTCGTATTTACCGCAGAATTTCATAAAGTGAATGCCAACCTGAGGAGTAACAGTTGTACGTACACCCCCACGAATGTTTGTATCTACTGATACTTTGACTTCATCTGGTTGACAAGTCAAATCAATCAATACCCGATTACGTTCATAATCATCACGCACCCGATGTTCAACTTCATTGTGGTCTACCCAACGCTGTAGCATCATGTTATTCCAGTCGAAACCTTGCTTGTTCCTATCAGCATAAGCTTCCATCAACCCAGCTTTCTTTTGTGTACCCTTACTACGTACTCCGGGATAAGCACTGAACACATTATCAGTTGAATCACCACGCATACATTTTTCGAATAGTATATATTGTGGGTCTCCTAACAGTTTTGGCTCACTAGTTTTCTTATCCTTGACAATACGACCTTTATCATCAAAATAACCTTCAAGTGTAATTAATTGATTAGTAATACCATTATATTGCTTTACCTTATCTGTAATTAGTTGAATGTAATCACTGTCGCTACTGATAATAAAATGTTCATCTTCTGGGTGTAAATGAATGAAACGTGCAATTAAATCATCAGCTTCTGCCTGTGGATCACGAAGGACACTTACGTTAGTCCGCTCACGTAAGAAAGTTGTAAACTTTTCATATGTTCCCCAAAAAAGTTCATTTTCTTCTTTCTCTGCTTGAGTTTGTGATTGTGTATCTACAATTCTATTCTTTTTATATGGCTCATAGTAGGACTTCCTCCACGATTTCCCCTCCAAACAAAACACAACGTGGTCAATGCCAAATTTGCGAACTACTTGATTGACTGATGCAAGTGTAAGATGTAGTGCCATTCCAATCTTCTCGTCAGGTGTACTATTGCGTGATGCCACGTGACGGGCACGAAAAAAAGTGTTTGCAGTATCGATGAGTGCGTATTTGTATGTCATGTGTCTATTATATACTACTATTTAATAAATGTCAAGCCGCTTTGTAGCTATTCAAGTAATCCTTATGGATTAAGGTTTTCAATCCATCGCTGATACCATCACGTGTGTACAAATTTTCTGGACGATTGTCATCACGGTTACCGTTAAGGTGATCTACCTTCAATTGACCTTTCCAATACTCTTTAAATTCATCATCAGTCAATTTACGACCTGCTTCATCCTCTGCTTGTACTCTCCCAATAATTGCACAGAAAGTAACTCCTTTGTCGTTAACTAATCCCAAATCAGTACAATGTTGGCAATAATCTTTCTTGTTCATTTGGTTCTGTGAACCGGGGTTATAACCCATGTGAAAGTGAGGTTTGGTCATTTTAGCCACATTGTTCTTTTTAACAGGAACATGTGTATTAATGATATCCAAATACAAGTCTAAACCTTGATTAGGAGTATGCATGTTCTTACGGAACTCATCATATGCTCTATCCAATAAAGGTGCATCGTTAGGAATAACAATATTAACTGTATTCACAAACACAACAAATTTAGCCAACAGAATCTTCTGCTCAATAGAGATATCCAATTCCGCAATCTCACGTGCTTTATCAGTGTGGTCATATACATCACACACTAAACGTTTTGCACGTGCCATTGTTTGTAATTGCATCAAGAAAACATTCTTTGCGCTAGGATAACCCAAGAATGAGATTTGTTTCAAACGAGGAATATCCCAACCCATGTTACCTTGCATAATCACACTTAACAAAAATGGATCAATGATATTAACATGATGATTAGCTTGTCTGATAATAGAATATGCATCTTTGAAATATTGAGGGTATTGACCTGTTTTGGTATAATTCTTTTCGTCACTGTTCACAATACCAATATCGGCATTCAAATCTTGACCATATTTAAGAAAATCATTCTTGCGGCCGCGACTAGAGTATAATGGAATAGACTTAGTAGCATCAGCACGACCAAATTTAAAGAATGCACCGGGCATAATTTTCACAATTCCGATATCTTCTGCTTTCTCCCATGTGTCCACATCAATCTCTTTGAAAAACTTATCACACTTGTCAACAGACAATTCATAAACCAACTTAGACAAATCGTAGGTATTCATTAGCTCACTACGATAAGTGAGTGAATGTAACTTAGTTTTAAGAGGTAAGATTTCTGCAAACACACTAGTGTTTTTATGTTCCTTCATTGGTGTCAATGATTTGAACACACCGGCTCCCAAAGTAGTTCCACCTTGCTGACTGACAGTAGCAGTACCGGTATAACCTAGCACACGTGATCCAGCAACTGCCATACCATAAATAGTAGGCAACCACTTAGGATCAAAGTTCTTGTTATTGCGGCCTTGATCCAAAAAGATTGTAGTAGCATCAATTGTGCCCATACCAAAATGAATCTCGTCAACAAAAATATATTGTGGAACACCAATTGATTTTGGCATCCATGGATCACTGTACTCACCCCAGATTTGACGTAGCCATTGTGTAGATACAAACCACACATCAACAATCTCATCTGATGTGGCTTCACCGATCATCCATGACAACTTAATATCGTCTTTACGACGGGCCCTAAATTGTTTAATAGTACCATCAGCACATGTGATGCGTTTACCATTCCACTCAGCATGAAACTTATGATAAGGACCGTCAACACAACCGCTATCAGGGGATGTAAAAGTGATACATTGTACTGACGAATCAAGGTAAACTACGTACGGAATCGTAATCTTAGTAATAACAGTAGATTTCCCTGCATTAGTTCCTGCAGGGACAATAGTAATTCGTTGATCGTTGGTCAATTCAGAATCACTTATGGATTTAAAAATCTCATCGTGCAAATATTGTCGTTGTAGTGGGCGCATAAAAGCTAAATCAATCTGCTTTGTTGCAGTTGTTAGTTTTACTGTATTTGGATATAAATGACTCATGTAATTTCCTTACAAATTAAAATAAGATTATAGCAGATGTTGACTTTATTGTCAACTTATTATTTGAGTTGTATTTTTGCAACATCAAGTCGTGCAAAAACACTATCACCAAACTTCCAATTTTCAGGCATACTTGTTTGCATGTCCAATTCATTATCAAGCAATTCAGCTTCCTCAGTGGTAATCAATACAATAGCCAAATTGTTTTTAATCATTTGTGCTACTTCAGTTACACTACATTTTTCCATAGTCATTGTAACTGCTTGATTGTAAATCAAAATACAAGGAACAATATGTTCACGATAAGTATTCTCTTTAGTACGCTTTACTGATTCACCAATTGTAATTAAGTGGTCAATACTATCACCTTCAAGTAATGACCTAGTATTCTCTAAACCAAATCCATCTTCGCTATCAATAAAATACTTGAAACGTTTGGCAATCTTTTCAAAGATATTACGTTCAGATACTTCACGTGGAATAGGCTTAATAGCTTGACCACGTACCTTTCGTACAATAGTTTCAATAGCTTCAATTGTACCTACAATGACCCAAAAGTTTTCAAGTACATTACCGTCAAAAGGAATGTTGATAAAGTCTTTGGCATCTTTACGTTTTTCGGAACGTTTACCTGTTTTTTCAGTAAATCCTTGAGCTAGGATTTGTTTACGCATTTCGGCAACATCTTCTGGACGTGCAAGCCAGCCCACGGTATAGTGGTTCTTTTTAATTTCACACTTTACACCGTTGTTGGTGTATAGTACGCAGTTGTTTTGTTCTTCGTAAACACGTTCGGTATACCCACGTTCTTCACATGAGTTTTTGAACAGTTTGAATGATATAGCTGCCATAATCTGATCCGTTGTGCGATTTAATACTTAATTATAGCACCCTTTCCATTAATTGTCAACTATAGAAATGTTGTATTTAAACAACACTATTTCAGCTTACCTCAGTGCGGCCATTGCCTAAATCCTTAGTACGGATAACCCTAGCATCACGACCTTCTGTGCGGTTCTCCGGATCAGCTACTTGCTGTTCATACATCTCTAATGCCACATTGCGACATACTGTTTGAAACCACCGATCAACTATGATAACATCAGTATCATCATCTCGTTGTCTATAACCTGCTTTAATAAGATTCAATACAAATTTGTCATTGAAATCTAAATCAAATGCACCATCATTGATATTTTCAGGATTGATTTCTACTTTAGTAATGGCAATGTATGGTTCACTTGCCGCCGTAGCTTTTTCTTTTTCTGTAAGTTCTGTCTTAGCTTTAACTTGTTTAGTCTTAGGCTCTTTCTTAGCAACAGGCTTAACCTCTTGCTTTTTGAATAAGTTTTTTATTTTGTCAAACATTTGTATCTTTCGTATAGTTTAAAGCTGGCAAGATTCTTTGCCTTTGATTCACACATCATATCAAAGTTATCAATAAATGTCAATGCCCAATCGTTCACAGCATCGTTCCAATAGTAATCACTATGTGCCCGAAGTTTTTGTTTACTGTGACCTGCTTCAATCAACGCATCATGGGCGGGACGTTCATTTCGGGCGTGTTCAACAAGACAATCTTCCCTACTAACAGAATAATGTAAAGTAGGGCGAACGCCACGCCAACTGTCAATGACCCTTTTAACACGGTCATCAGTAGGTTCGATGTATTCTCCCTCACGAATCCAGTGATGGTGAATGTCCATGACCGTAGGTACGAGGTCAGATAATGATAAGCAGTCAGTAAGTCCATGTGTGTATTCCTCATTTTCTAGTGTAAGTGTGTTTCTCGCTTCTGGCGATAATCTATTGTACACATCCCTAATGCCTTGTGGGCCTCTACGTCCCGAGATATGTACATTTACTTTGAAGTCTTGAAATGTCTTGCCATAGCCCATAAAACGAACCATGTCACAATGATATTCAAATTCTTCTATACTCTTATTTACTACCTCATCACGGTCACTCGCTAAAACTACAAACTGGTCTGGATGAAAACTAAGACGTACATCATTGGCCCTAGCTGTTTCACCAATGGGTGCAAACCATCGCTGTAAACTGTTTTGTACATCAGTTGAATGCCAAAATTCTTTGTACCCATCCATTGTATAGAAACTGAGCATATCACTAGTCAAACGCAACATACGTAATTCTGGATCAAGTGTGGCAACTTTTTTAACAAGTGCGTGTGTATTCATAATATTGCGTTTAGCAACATCCATAATCTTTTCTTCTACTACACTACGATTATTACGCTTTGCCCATGCTTGTGTAGTTCCGCCCGTGTTAAGACCTTCGGCTGAAACAATCTCACCTTTCTTGTTAATTTCTGCCCATTTGCAAGCAAAGCCGATGCGTTTGATAGATTGATTTGTCAAAGTAATAGTCCAAAATGATAAATAATAGATATAGTGTAGCATACCTACGCAATAAAGTCAACTATTTACGGATAACAAAATGAGATTTACCGAAATTATATCAGAGAATGTCAGTACCAGACTGAAAGACCTAGCAAAAATTGCTACTAATATGCCAGACGCTGACTTTTGGTTAGTACGTAAGGGTAGTGATAAAACAGTGGGCAAGCCTGTTAAAGAATTTGATCCTTCAAGGATTGGTGTTAAAGTTGTACGTACAGATGTTATTGACCCAAACTATCTTTATTATGCAATGATGAATTTACACAATCAGGGGCACTTTGCCCGTCTAGCAAATGGTACAACTAATTTAGTTAATATTACTGTAAACGATATTGCTAATATTCCATTAGGTCAACAAAACGAATCATTAAATGAACTTGCACCTAGTACTGGTGGCGAGGGTGATAGCAACTATTTAAAAACATTGGCTAGAGCATGGTACAATATGGAATGGGAGATGTTGGGGGACCTGGTCAAACAAGGAAAAAATCCATTAGAACATAGAATGAAAGTTCAAGACGCTATTGAAAATATGCTAGAACGCGGTATTCATTGTCCTGACGGCAAAGTTAGAAAATACTTTATCGGATATAATGCTGAGTTTGATGGAGTAGAAATTCAAAGTAAAGAACACTATGAATACGGTGACAATGATGATGCTGGAAATGACATTGATGGCCGTACTGGTAAGCCTTGGGGACCTTATGATGCTATTGAGTTCGCTGGGAATGAGTTAGATGAAAGTGTAGCGGAAGGCGAGAATTGGTCAAAACACAATAACAAACGTGTAGGTGGAATGAGTAAAAAGTCTGTAAAGAGTTATCGCCGTAGTCATCCTGGTAGCAAGATTCAAACAGCGGTTACTACTAAACCTAGCAAACTTAAAAAAGGCAGTAAGGCTGCTAAACGCCGTAAATCATTCTGTGCTAGAATGAAGGGCATGAAGAAAAGCAGAACAAGTGCCAAGACAGCAAGAGATCCAAATAGTAACATTAACAAAAGTTTGCGTAGATGGAACTGCGAATCTATTGAGCAAATGGAAGAATTACTAATGCTTGCCGAACAAATGGTAGCAAAGGCTAGAAAAGAAATACTATGAACTTTACAGAATTATTTGAGGGTGCGACACCCAAATTACCGGGTGCTGTAGGTGGCATCAAAGTTATGAGTATGGATCAATTCCTTGCTCAATCAGGTGATGAACCGGAAGAAAAAATAGATGAAATGTCTTCCGAAGAATTAGATAAAATGTCCCCTGAACAATTAGCACAGTTTACACATAAGGCTAGAACTGATAAATCTAAAATAGATCCTAAAACAATTGATCAGGCTTATGGTAAAAGTATGTCTATAATGTTCCCTGATAGTGATAAACGTGGTAAACCATCTACACAACATAAACAACACGGTGTGAATGAAGCTGACATTAGCCGTAGAGGGTTCTTAAAAGGTATGGGCGCGGCAGCCGCAACGGGCGCAGCCGGTGAAGCTTTATCAAATACTACAACTGAAAATATTGGTGAATGGAGCGTAACTATTAGAACATCAAAATTTGATAAAAAAGATAAAGAAATTATGGCATCTAATAATACTAATGACCTTTTTCTTCATTGGATAAATTATGGTGGTTTACGGTTAACATTTAAGTTAGGACATGACTATAATTTTCAGCCAAATACTGAATTCAAGTATATGTTGAATAATAATACCAATACTATTAAAACCATTCCTGTAACTATTTCTAATAGGGGTAGAGTAGATTTAACCCATGCCCTTGATAAAATTGCTAATTCAAATGTTTTAACAGTGAAATTTACATGGCAAAACCCAACTGGTAAATTTGGAACTACATCCGAGAGGGATATTTCATTAAATGGTATTAGTAATATTATTTCATTAATAAAAAAACAAGGTGTAAATGAAGCAACAAAACTCCCAGCACAAACACGTGAACTAAAAGGTCAAGAACTAGAAGATTACTTAGATAGAATTCGTAATCGTGAAAAGGGTAAAACAGACAAATATAAACTACCTTACATACATCGCTCAAGTGTAGTCAAATACTACAATGAAGAAGGTAAACGCTACGATACAGACCAAATCAAAACAGCATTAGGTGTTCGCCCAAAGAAACTTCTTAAACAAAATGAGAAGATGAAACATTCTAATGGTGAACTAGAACAATTTTATAACATTGGCTTTGCCGCATTAGTTGGTATCGCATTAGATGAAGGTACAAACGAACTTATAGTAGTTAATACATGTCCAGGTGCCGGCTCATGTAAAGTGGATTGTTTTGCTATGAAGGGCGGTAAGGTTCAGTTTGAAGGGCCATGGTTAAGCGACGGAAGAATACTAACTTTCTTATTGAATGATCCAGATGGTTTCTTCAATCAATTAAGTAATGAAATTACAAAAGAAGAAAAATCAGCACAAAAAGGTGGTTACAATCTAACTATTCGTTGGCATGATGCTGGTGATTTCTTTAGCCCAGAATATATGGATTTAGCATTTAAGTTAGCTGCCTCTCATCCTGATGTTAAGTTCTATGCTTATACAAAAATAGCAGATGCGGCATTAGGTCAAAAGCCAAGTAACTTTATTGTTAACTGGAGTGAAGGTGCAAGTACTAGTCAAGAAAAACAAGTTAAACAACAAGACCCGCAATTAGATGTTACAAAAAATAGTCGTATTGTTCCTAGTAAGTTATTTTATGACTTATTAAAGAAAGATGAGACCGGTAAGTTAGATAAGACTGCTGATGGTGCATGGCAACCAAAAGATGCGGCAGCATTAGACGAATTAAAAGACAGATTAGCACAACAATATAACTTAAAACGTGATACTATCATTGATTACAATGAGATGATGGCTACTCCTCAAAAGAATAACATTAAGAAATGGAATGTTATTATTGCCCCGGGTGAGGGTGATATCAGTGCTAATAGACAAGATGTATTGTCAACACTATTATTGAAACACTAATGAGAGCAAGTGAATTTTTATCAGAAGCCGTAGGCGGAGACTATGTTTATCATAGTGTATCACAACCTAATCAAATCTGGAACATACTCAGAAAAGGTGTGATACAACCACACTTATCTGATACAGATGAAGAAGGTGGTTGGGAGATACCAGTAATCAGCGCAAGTAGAAATCAATATTATAGATTCCCGTATGGCGGCGGCAGTATTCAACTTGTACTAGATAGAAATGCATTACGTCAAGCTGGATTCAAAGTAATGCCATTCTCTTATATGCAATTCTATAATCAACCTGATGGTACGGGTCCAACAGCTAGTAACCCAATGTATAAACAAGAAACAGAAGAACGTATCTATCATCCGAGAGGTATAGGGATCCCTGTTAAGAAACCATATGTTGTGGGCATTCAGATACGCAAAGAGTTAATGAATAAAGTTCCAGAAGGTCTATTAAAATTGATTAGTGATAGTGGCTTAGAATTAACTGCTATGAAAGATGATCCTACTAATAAGGGAACGTTCTCACGTAAGTTAGCTAAACCACCATTGAATAGTAAACATTACTATAAGCCAAATGAAGTTCAAATCGTAGCAAGGAGAGACAATCCAGATGGATATACATTATGGAGTGCTACACCTGATGGCTTAATCTTGCCTATTGGTGATACCGGTGAGTTTAATAAGGCTGGTTTGACAAAAGAAAAAGCAATAGATGCATTTAAGAGATTAACAGGTGGTAATCCAAAAGAAGTTCAAAACGTTATTAAATTTGATGGTCCGTTTAAAGCAAATTATTACCACAATGAATCCGGCGGTCCAAGAGAACTATACAACTGGGTTCCACCTATTGTAAAAACGAACAATGAATTAGCTGAAGCTATTAGTCGTAGAGACCTGCTTAAAGGTGCAGCAGGTGCTGCCGCATTAGGTGCTACTGGTTTAGCTAAAGCAGGTGAATATCAAGATTTAGAAACTATAAAAAAACAACCTGACGTTTGGATGCCTAGATTTGAACAACTGCAACAACGCAGTAATGGTATGCTGGGTAAGTTAATGCGAGCCGCCGGACCAGAATGGGCACAAAGACTGCAGGGGACAAAAGTTCTTGTTACGTCGAATGACCAGTGGGTTCAAGGAAATGCTGATACTCGTAATGTCAGTCTTGACCTAACTGTGTTTTGGGATGCTCCTGATTCTACACTGGCATTTGCTATTGCACATGAACTGGGACACATTGCCCTAGGACACGGTTTTCAGCCTGATCCCGGGAAAGCACGTCGGGAAGAAATGGATGCTGACGACTTTGCTATTAAGTTATGTAGGGCTTTAGGTTACAACAAAGTTGAGATGTTTAAGTTCTTGCACCAAAAACAATCTGATTACGACTTTTATAATAGTATAACTAAACTTCCCAATAGCTCACATCCTAGTTATGACCAACGAATCAAACGTGCAGACCAAAAAGGATTTCAGTTATCAAAAGGTGGTGTTCAACAAATGAATACCTTAATGACACATTTAGCTTAAACTTTCAATAACTCTTCCATAGAGTAAAGATTACGCATATAAGGTGACACATTGGCTAGTACACTACTAGGTAAATCACCCTTTCTTCTAGTGCCGTATTTTACTGTAAAGTCACAATTATTTACTTTTTGAAATAAATCAACAATATCTTGTACCGTATATCCTACACCATGTCCTAGACATTCAACACTATTACTAGGCTTCTCAATAGCTTGTTTTATTGCATCACATATTTCATTAACATGAACATAGTCACGTACACAAGTACCGTCAGGTGATACATCATAATCATTACCATATATAGTAAATACGCCTGTATCACGTGCTTCCATTAGTTTGTACATTAAACCATCAGGGTTGGTTGGTTCATAACCATCACTTCCGATAACGTTATAGAATCTAAAGATAGTATAATCTTGTTGTTTATGTTTTGTACAATATTCTCTAACTACATCTTCAGCGGCTCGCTTGCTGATACCATAAGCACTAGAACAATCTTGTGCGGCGCCTGTACTAGCAAAGATAAAGTTCTTTGTCTTTATTTTATTAACTACATTCATTGTACCATTTAAGTTAGTGATATAGTACTTGATAGGTATTTGTTCACTCTCACCCACACGTACTAATGCCGCTAAATGAATTACACAATCATATTCTATATCACCTGGGATAGCAAATTGTCTATTGATATCACAGCGATAAAACTCATTAAGTGGTGCCTGTGGTTCATCAATATCTAAACCATAAACTTCATAATCATTAGCTAACATCTTAGATAGATGTGAACCTATGTATCCTGAACAACCAGTAATTAAAATCTTTTTCATAATCCCTCAAATAGTGATAAACTTTCAACTTCTTCTATTGGTTCAAAACTAGGATCTTTTGTTAAATATGTGTCGTCATCAGTATAGATAACTCTAAACTTATGTTTATTGGTTAAAACACTGCGTACATCATCAATACATATAATACTACGGTTTAAATCACTAATGAAGTCAACAAGTTTAACTGTATTTTCATTACATATCTTTGCAGTATTTGTGTTAGATTTTTTAGGTTCAAAGTCATTAAAACAGTTGTTCCATTTATGAAAGACAGTAGCTTCTTGTTCTTGTGCATGTTGCAATGATCCCAAGTTATACCATCTTTCTGCTTTTTCAAAAATATCGTACAATTCTTTTGCTTTTGATGCCATATCTTTTTTAGTACAAGTGTAAAAGAAATCTTTGTTAAAGTTATTAGTCCAACGTTGATTTTCTAATACTAATGTAGGTAATTGAATATGTTGTTCATAGAATGCCATACCATAACTCTCAACAATACTAGGATTGAATGCAATTCTAGCACTTGTCATAAAGTCAACTTTTTCTTGACCTACAATACTAGCACGAACATCATACTTGACACCTAATTTTGATAGTCGTTCTTCAAACTTCTTAACACCGTTTGGACTAGTCATAACTTTTGCAGGTAGTTTTGTTTGTTCAATTAAATCAATAAACAATTCAGGATTCTTACCTTCTTCCCATCTACCTACAAACAATATACCTTCACGCGGATTGTGATATTCTTTTAATAGACTAGACTCGGTGATAGGAATAGGTAAATGAAATACTGTGTCACCAATACTAACTTGATTAAATTTACTCTGTGTACCAACTACAATACCATTCATATCTAATTGTTTACGCATCATTTCATTTGTAGAATACAAAAAGGGATTTTTTGTATCTTTAAAGATTTGACTTTCTAAGTGTGTGTATGCAATCACTTGAATAACATCTTCAAGTCCCATAGTACTTGCTACTTGTACAGTTTCGTAGGTGTTACATATCAATGCATCATATAGATTATGTTCTAATGCTTCTACAATAGCTGTACGGAAGTTAGCCATTCGTTCATAACAAAATGTATCTCCATACATAAAGATACTGCTGTGATCGGTATATTTTAATGATTCCAATGGAGCAATAATATTTGCTTTTATAGATTTAACAAACTCAGTATTTTGTGGTTCTTTATCCGTAATGATATCAACTTTAATATTATGTTGATTCATTAATTCGCAAAAACTTTTAGTAAATTGCCCTATTCCCCCGTGCGGGATGAGGGTTTGATAGCTTACTAAAAAGCCAATTCGTTTATCGTATGTTCTCATTTTTTCTTAGTTTCATCTATAGTAGGTACATCTTGCCATTCAGTCCATTCACGTTTTTTAGTAAAACTACCGTTTGTAGTAGTTCCGCTATAGTCTGTAACTTCAAGTTGTGTTCTATATTGTAACACTTGTTCAGGTCCGTCCCAACCACTTCGGACAAGATATCTTAATTCATACATATATTTACCTTTTTAATAACCACATAATATGGGCATTCTTATCGTGCCACTTGTGTTCAAATACGGGCTCACCTGGCCCTGTCCACATTGCTGTAATTCTATAACCATATTTTAACCAAATTAACTTACCTGTTAACACGCATCTTTTAGGCAACCATGCAAACTTAAGAGTTGATCCTAGACCTCTCATTAATGCATTGTTGTAAAATACATCATCATCTATTGGATAATCTAACATGGAACTATCTTATGTTCCCCATTCATTCTTAAACAACGGCACTTGTAATCTATCACTATAACGATAACCACGATTCATTGCTTCAATAGCAACATTTTTTGCATTTAAATTATAAACAGATTCTACACCACCGCATGGCATAAAGTATACTGGACCTCTAAATCCACCAGTCCGAAACGCTTGTACGGCTTTATCTGCTTCTAATGCATCTTCTTTAGTAGCAATCACAAACTTTAAATACACAAAGCCTACAGTTTCATATTGACGAATGATATCAGGACAAATTGCGTCTTCCCACTTCTCACCACTGATACTTAGTTTAGGACTAACACTAAATGTTAATGCATTCTTTTCTCTATTAATCTTCCACTTCTGTAGATAGATTGATAGGTCTTGACTTAGTTCTTGTGTACCATTAGTTTCAAAAGTAATCTCTTTTAATGCTCTCATCTTTTCGTTTGAAAGTAATTCAGGATAAGACCTTTGCCAACCAAGTAGAGGCTCTCCACCAGTGATAACAAGGTGCTCATCCATCCAGCGACTGTGAGGAAGCATAGCCATAATGCTGTCAACAATATCATCGGTGCTACGCATAGGGCTAAGATGCTTAAACCTAGGATCCCAACTAGCATAACTATCACACCCTGTACTAACCAACGGTAATTTTTTATAATCATCATAATAGTGAACCCTTGCGGCAATATCTTCTACTTCTTTACTTACTTGACCTTTAGGCATGCCAAAGCCTGCACAGGTAAAGTTACAACCAAATGTTCTTAGGAAAATACTTGGTACACCGATATATCGGCCCTCTCCTTGTATACTATAAAATAGTTCTGAAATTTTTAACTGTGCCATTACTCAAACTCTCTATCTTCTCTGTGACCACTACGGCCTGCCATATTGCTATCAGTCTCACGTACTTCTACTCTACAACACCAAACACGTTTAGCTTCTTCACTACCGCAGTTAGGTAAAAAGATTGTATTAACATATTCGTATAAAAAGTCTGAAATACCTTCACAACCAGTACGTTCTACTTCTGTAATCTTTGCTAGTTTCAATCTACCTAGTTCTAATAGATGTTCACGCATTGGGTCATCTTGTGCGACTAGTAGAGTATGGTCAAACCATTCTTCTAGTTTATCTTTAAGTGGGCGTAATCCACCAAAGTCAGTTACCCAGTTACGGGCATCTAATGTATCAGCTTCAAACTCAAAGTGAAAACTCATAGCATATCCATGAATTAAGTTACAATGACTGTCAGCACGCCATTGACGATATGCTACAGGACCTATTTGTCTGTATGTTTTTGTTGAAAAGAATTTTTTGTTTGCCATTGTGTTCTCCTATGTTATATTATAGCATAGGACGCAGAATTTGTATACCGGGATGAGCCCAAAGAGACCGGTTATCTTATTTATTAAGAGTATTAATAATTTGGGCATCAGCTACCCGTTTACGTAAACTTGAACTACTGAAACTGTGGTCACGACCATTAAACACAAGTTCAATGCCACGCTCTCCGCCTTCATATCTTCCAGTAAACTCTTTCTCAGCATATTCAACACCCAAAATGCGAACATCTAATGGTAGAATAAGTAATAAGTCTATAAGGTCCTGTTCAGTTTGATATACAACTACTTCATCTACATAACGGCAAGCCGCAAGTTGAATCTGTCGTTCTACGATACTTTGAATAGGTTTATTCTTAGTATCAGGACGATCAATAGTCGGGTCAGTTTGTAGTCCACAAATTAAGTAATCACAATGATTCTTTGCTTCACTTAACATAGCAATATGACCTGCGTGAAGTAGGTCAAATGTACTGAAGGTAATACCAATTTTCTTACCGTCTTGTTTAAGTTTCTTAATGTGATTAAAAATCATTTTGAAAGAGTTCTCCACATCTTAGTTTGCTCATGTTCTTTTAAGAATTCATCCTCACCTGCAAATGTAGGACTATCAGCCATAATCTCATCTAATAGCCATTTAATACGATGTAAATCTTTTTTGATTTCAAATTGATTGTAACCATCATTGTAGTTACTATGTAGTTCTACACCAGACATATAGATTTGATGATGTACACTATTGTAATCCATTTGTTTACGCATTCCCATTATTCAACTCCCATAACTCAAGAGCCTTTGCAGGATATATTTGAACAGAACCTTTTTCTGTATGACTTTCAACTGCATATCCTTCAGGAGTTAACTCAGTTGAATATGTACCTACTACTTTACCGTGCCATTGTGAACCTGATACTTTTTTAACCATATCACCTAATTTAAACTTCATTTGCAACCTTTGTTAGCAATCTGTAAGAACTCTTGTCGTGCCGCTGGATCAGATTTAAATCCTCCACCTAAACGACAAGTAACAGTACTAGATCCTGTATCCTCAACTCCCCTGCTTTTAACGCAATAGTGTTGGGCATCAATCATAACTGCAACATCTTCTGTATCAAGGATGAACTGTAAGGTGTGAAAAATTTGCTCTGTTAACCTCTCTTGAATCTGAGGTCTTTTGCTAAAATATTCTACAATACGGTTGATCTTACTAAGCCCTAATACTTTTTGTTTAGGGACATAAGCTACAGTAGCCAATCCATCAATTACTACAAAATGATGTTCGCAGTTAGATTGAACATTAACATTACGCTCTACAACCATTTCGTTGTATTGCATCTTGTTGTCAACTGTTGTACATTTTGGGAATGCTTCATAGTCTAGCCCCCAAAAGATTTCCCCTACCATCATTTTTGCAACACGTTTCGGGGTTTCAATTAAACTATCATCAGATAAATCTAATCCCAATGCATTCATTATATCAGTGAATTTTGCTTCAATGATATCAATTTTATCAGTACGGCTCAATCCGTTAGGATTTGTAGGTGTTTCTACACCCATCTTTACCAAATATTCATGTACTTGTTTTCCCAACTCCGAGTCTGCTTTGTTTTTATTAAAACTCATTTTAAATTCCTTTTGATATGTTGTGTGAAATTACCTAAATCCCAATCTCTTTGGCAGCAAATACAACTTACTTTTTTGCCTTGCAATTGAGGTCCTGTTCCTCTTATTTTAGCAATTTTACTATATAGCTGTCTAGAGCTTTCGGATCTTATTTTACCTGTATTTGCCCTAGAAATTTTTAAACTTGATTTAGGGGTGTGTGGTATGTTTTTTCTAAAAGAATTACCTTTTATTTTTTCTGATTGTGATAATCTTCCGGCATCATTTTCTTTCGTCTTACCTAAATTACGCAACCGCAATTTTTCTTGATGTTTGGCTTTTCTTTCAGGTGAATAGTTTTTGATTGTTTCAATTCGTTTTGCAGTAGCCTCTGGCCCTAAATCACCACCATAACCACCTTTGGCAACATTATATCCGTGTTTACTTACATGAGTTCTTAGTCTCTGAATAGTGGGTTCTTCTAGTCCACTGATAACTTTTCTATCCTGATTTTCTTCTAAAAGATTAATTGTAAAAGAATTGTATCCATACTTTGCAATAGCGTGATGTAATGGATATTTGGGTTTTATTGAGTTAGAGATATGGACATTCCATCGTTCAGTTATGGAAAGTTTAGTGATACCTATATACGATTTTCCGTTGACCGTATTGGTTATTTGATAAAGTTTATACATATGTTCCTTTCAAAGCATCTATCGTTAATGCTCAACGAGACCTAGGTCTATATTGTTGCCTTTATGCAACATATGTATTTATCATTTTGTTTTAGCAACTGATTTTTTTGATTTAGCCTTAACTGCAGGCTTTGTATTGGCAAGTTTAGCACTAGCACAAGCTTCACGTACTTCATTGACTAGTGCGTCCCAATCCCATAGTAACTCAGTGTGCCCATCTTCAAATGTTTTTACTGTTAGATGAGTTCCTTGATTAATTTTAGGCCATTGCTCGTTATCTATATTCTTTAATTTACGTGTTGCCATAATTTTCCTTTGAGTTAGTAAGTATAAGTTCTGCGGAATATGCATCTTCAGATCCTAGTTGAGGACCAAACTTACCCTCAACAAAACTATTAAATCCTAATACTCGTCTATCTATATTAGATGTGTTTGAGTGTGCTTCATGGACTAGCCAACTTGGAAATATGATTAAACTTCCTGTAACAACTAACCCCTTCCAAGACGGAGAATTAAACATATTCATTTCGGTATGTTTAAATGAAAATCTAAAATCTTCAAAAATCCTAGAACGATGTGAAATTTCTAAAGGCGAATTACCATCAGCTTCCAGATAAAATACACCACTTAGCATAGAATTTGGGTGTCTATGTGAATGATGTTTTTCACCCATTTGATTCCTTGTTGTCCAGGAATTTGTAATATAGAATTTCTGTTCTTCTACAGCTACAATATTTTTTGCATAATAATCTAATTTAAATTGCAAAAAACTTTTTAAATTTTCTAATCCAGGTAAATCTAAAACATATGTATTTTTAGAAAGAGCATTTCCATAATTGGTTCGCTCTTCCAAAGAATATAAAATATCTTTTTCTTTTTGTGAAACACGATATTCTGTTTTATATTCGTACATCACCGGAGTAGAAAATAATGGTAAAACATTAATTTCACTCATAATGTTGTTCGATTAAGCCTTAGCTTTTGCTTCTGCACGTGCGGCTTTTTCTGCTGTAATTTCATTACGGCGAGCCTTAACTGCTTTAGCTAACTCTGCTAATGCTTTACGGGCACGTGTACCAGCGGCTGCATTGCCTTTGTTAAACTTATCGTTCTCGGCATTGTATGCTGCCAAGCTTGTTTCAATATCATTTTGTGCGCTCATTTTGTTTCCTTTAAATGTTATGAGTATTTTGTTTCTCTTGTGTATTTACGATAGTCGTTACTCATACGTAAATATTGTTCCCCGTTGCCTTCCATAATATCACAGATACGGTCAATAGTACCATCATTGTAATTACTAATACGACCTTGATAGTTATGTGGTGCTACTAACAAATTTTGCAATTTAGACATAGCATCATCAATACTCCAGGGAATATATAATCGTGTATTATCATTAGCAAACGTTTCCGGGAATGAACGATATGCTGGATATAATACATTACAACCCAATGTATCTGCTTCACTAACTGTATTACTTACCCAGTCTTGCAATGCACAGTTAAACAATACTCTTGTGTCATTTAGTAATTCATAATATGCATTCTTTTCTAAATCTTCATAGATAACTAGTTTACCTTGACTTTGAAGTTTTCGGGTACGTTCCATGTAACTTTCGTTATTACTTTTTAACTTGCTACCACTGAATACGCAGAACTCTACTTTAGTATTAGACCTAGCATAAAATGCTTCAATCAAATCCATATAGAAATCAGGTTGTTTCTCTTGATCCCATCTTGCTGAAAATGCTACACGCATTTTACGTTCATTGAAGGGTTTTAACGGACCTTCAATCCGATTACGAACTTCATCCTTACCAAATGCAAGACCGCTAACGTTATATAATGGAGCCTTCCAACCAGCAATCTTCATATGCATAATCATTTCTTCGTTGGTAGCTAATACGCCATCAACAAATGAATCAACCATCTTTTCATAGTGACCCATGAACTCACTCATACCCCATACATGTACGAAATCATCCGGATCAATTGACTGAGCAAGACAACGGACAAATATACGAGGACGCAGATTAGCAGGAACTTGCTTAAGTATATAAGGCAAACTTTCAATACCTGGTTGAAACATATCTTCAAAGTAGACAATATCTTCATTACTACATTCTCCTGCCTTCATCATTTTAACTAAATTCATTAATTGACTCATGCCAAAGTATGTACGACCATGAGCATCTAATACTTGTCCTGTAACAATAGCTTGATCATTACTTAATGTTTCGCCGGGAACGATAACATAGTTAATACCTCTACGTTTAAAGACACGTTCATTCCACTCTTGTAATTGCAAAGTGTAACGTGCTTTATAAGGTTCAAGCCCCATGTAAAACAGTTTTCTCATGGACGTGCGTCTTCCTGCCATTGATCTTTAGCCCACTTGCCAGTTACTGCCTTACTAAATTGACGATATGCAAAGCTACGCATATCATATAGTGTTGATTCATCAAACTTGTATCCGAAATCTTGACAGAAAGCTAGATAGTTTTCTAGATCCTCAAAGATTTGTTGAACACGTGGGTTAGATTGTTGTTTTGCCATTTTTATTTCCTTTTAAATAGCGAGTTTATGTAAATTTGTTGTTGTGTTATAGACAATATGAGCACCATTCTCATTATCTTCTGATACTTGAATAGCGATACTACGATCTGGATACCGAGTTGCAATAACTTCATAGAGGTCATCACTAATCATTTCACAACTTTTGTAATCCAATTCTAGTATGCCTTGAGAATATTGATTCTCTAACCATCTTTTAAACTGAATAAACTCAATATCACGGTCGTTGTGAAATACTTCAATAGCCACATCAAAATGAAAGATGTGTCTATGTGGAGTAGCTAAAAAGCTAACATCATACTCATCACCTGTAGCAAGTGATGGGTCTGTTGCTGCCGCTGGGTATTTGTGAATACCTTCTTTTTGAAAACGCACAAAAATTGTACGTAATGCTTTATCTTTAATGCGAGAACGTTTCTCTGCCATTGCTTGTTCATGTTGTTCTATCATTTGTAATCCCTATTAAGTGTTGCCCATGTTAACCATTGATGAAATGTATTATACACTAATTCTGCTTCTTTGTCATCCTGATTTACCCGTTTACCACGTATATAAAACCCATCTTTTGCAATACGTAACATTTCATCTGAACCACCAGTAAAGGTAATAATAGAGTCCTGGGTATCACTAGTCATTGTTGATTTTATAGTAAGTGCTGGATTAACGGTCATCATCTAAATCTACTCTTTCATGGTCATGATCCCATTGCGCTCTATTCAATGAACGCAATTCAGTAAAATACTTATCCTTAAGTTCTTTTAAACTTTTAATTTTTTCAATATCAGTACTACCAGACTTCTCTAATTGAAAGATTTGATTCTCAACTAATCTATGTGATTCTTCTAAAGTTTTAATACGTTGTTTATATGGCATATCATTCTCCTAATACCTCATTCATTGCATCATCACTATCTTCTATTTCTTCTTCAAATTTTGGTTTATCTTCTACAATAAATAACCTGTCAAAGCTAGTCATTGCATTAGCAGTTTTCTTACCACTAATTCCCTGACTACCAGATTGAAACTGCATCCAATAACTACTATAATAATCAATTAGGTCAATAGCTTCTTGTTTAGTTTTTTTACTAAAGATTTCATCAATTACCTTACTAAAAAACTTACTACCTTCAAGTTTATGAATAAGCATTTTAGGTACAACACCTTGTTCATATTGACGATTAGCCTCTTGAACAGCATTCATATGCATCCATACATTATGACTTTGAATCAATGTATAACTCAATGTATCCCAACTAGTTTTGGTTTCTTTGTTATGTTGACCTAAAAAACCATGACCACGATAACACATATCCTTAAGCACTAGTTTATCAGTTACTGGACTATCTGTAAATAGATTATGGATACCTTCAGCTAATACAGCATCTCTGTATTTTCTAGTGTCATTGGCATAATCTTTTTTCTCGGCCGTCTTTTCCATACTGTATGACCATTTTTTATCATGCTCAATATTAGTATTGAAATATGCTAATCCTTTAGCCGCACTATAGAATGGGCTTGCACAATCAAATGTAATCTTAAGTTTTGGGTTATGATATTTACGAATAGCTTTTTGAATTTCAGTAAACAAGACAGCATACTCTAAAATACTTGTACCCAAACAATGAATTAAATCATGTTTATCTTCTACTAACAATCCATCATGTATAATATCAATCATACGTGTTAGCATTAAGTGTGGATCAATTTTGTTTTGACCACCAAATGCCCAACCATTAAAATGATTATCTGGATAGATATTTGGATCGCAATACTTTTTCATCTCATTATACCAATCGTTTGATTGTGTATGTGTACGACCTTGTAATACGTTTAAGAATTTACATTTGCCCGAACGATTGTTAATGAAGTATTCGTTATTGATATGAGTAGCTTTAACTGCATCTGCAATAAATTGAATTCCATGAAGACTTACTCCACTACCCGGAATATCATTACCATGTACATCTTTTTCAATTGTTTTAGGATCCTTCATATGAAAGGTAGTTAATGATTGTGAAGGAATATCAAGGACCATGCCATAGTCCATGTATGTATCCATCCAGTTCAATACTGCTTTACGCTTTATCATAGCTTTAGGGCAATTAGGATCTTTCCAATCAGCTGGCCATTGTCCTTTAAGAATTTGAAATCCACCAGAGTCACCCAACATAAATGTACCTTCTTCACGTTCTCTAATGATTGATTCACTAGCATCGTCTTTAGTAGTATCTAAGTTAGCATGACCAGCAGAGTATAGTCCCCATTTATAATAATAGAGACCTTCTTTACTATTAAGAAAGTTTAGTTTCTCTACATCACCGTTAAATTTTGCAGGGATACGTGCAGGGTCAAAATATTGTTCACCCTTACGTTGCTTACCTAAACCAGAAATATAAAAACTACTGACTGCGGGTAAAAACAATGCCCAATCAGGGCTTTGCTTTGCTGATAGATTATCTTGTTCCATTAAACTCTTACTTCTTCTTTAATCAATGTTTGAACAATACGAACTTGTTCTTCTTTGTCTCTGATTTGTTCCATCAAATCTTTAATAGTGGGATTTGTTTCTGCTAATTTGTTGCGCTCGGCTTCTTCTAGCATTTTCTTTTTAGCCCACTCTAACAATCTAACTGTTTCATCATTTAAGTTTATACTAGCATGATGTGCTGAAAGAATAATCCAAGTACTACCGTCATACACTTCTACATTCTGATTATTGGGGTTATATCGCATATTACCCACACCAGGACTATTGCTATAGTTACCTATATAAGTAGATCCAGGATTGCCACCTGATACTGTTAGAAAAGGACTGCTAGTACTTAAACTTTTAATCATTTTGCTTGTGCTGGGAGTAAGTAACGATATGTTGCAAGACCACTATCAACTGTAACCTCTGCCGCTCCTGCATCAGAAATACGAACAGTTTTGTCACCTGGAAGATCCATAATACTTAGAAATTCTTTAACAGGCCACATCCATGCTTTAGCTAATGAACCAGTAACACCTGGTTGAAACACAAAGTTACCACTGTGAGTTGACGGGTCTCCAAAGAAAATCTTCAAGTCACCGTTTTCTGTTTTAGTAGTAAAGTTCTTTTCTTCACTATTAGCACTTGCTTGACGTTTCAATCGTTGAATGCCAGCAATAGAAGGTTCAAATTCTACATTCCAAGTAGCACCTTTAAATGTAACTGATTTGACTTTTTCTTCAACAATAGCTTTTCCCATTAAACGATAATCGTTAATGAAATCACCTGCTTTTGTTTCAAAGTGAATATTAGCAGGAGCATTTGGGTCATCACGTGTTCCACGAACAACATTGATTTTAGCATGTTCATCATAATCTTCAAAGCTTAAAATTGTTTTTAGCTTGCCTAAGTTAGGCATACCAAAAGTACCAATAAACTCTGCGTTAGGATTTTTAAATGCACCACTAACAATTACACTTTTATCTTCTGCAATAGCATTTAGTGTCGTCTCTGTGTCAGTACCACTGACTTTAATTAAATCAATACAGCCTAAGCCATGTGTATATTGAATTAAATCTTGTAAATTATCTTTCATGTTTTTTCCTTTGTTTAAACTATTTAGGTAGTTATAATGTGTATTATAACGGAATATATTGCGAATAGCAACACCAATTTAACCGAAACTGAATAAATCATCAAATGTACTGTTAGTATCTGTATTGCTACGAATATCCCAATCTAATACACCCAATAAATTATCAATCTTCTCATCTACTAACGTTTGTTCCATAGCCTGATCATCAAATGGTAACTCAGTAAACCATTGTGGTAATCTTAATTCATCAACAGGATAAGCTATTGATGTAAATCCTAATGGATTACTTTTAAGTTTACATACAACAACCTTCATACCATCAATAATCTTTTGACTATAGTTGTCTCCATTTACTTTGCGTAAATAATTGTAGTTCAATGCCGCTCTAACGTGACCGGGCATATTAGCACGACCTGTACTACTTTTTGCTTCTAAATCACCATACATCGTAAGTTTGTTTACGCCTTTAGGTGAACCTTTAGTCCAACTATCTTGTGCAGTTAAGATACGTTTGAAATCCTTTACGGCTTCAATCACATCATCACGACCTTTACCTTGTTGTAAAACCATTTGTAGTACATTCATTAAAAACTCTTGTACATACTTAGGTGTGTCTGCACGTTTTAAATCAAGACCCATTGCCTTGATATCACCTGCTACTCCATCTTTATCTTTACGTTTGCCCTCTTTATCAAAAATATTGATAGCATAACGTTTTTTAGTAATAAAGATACTACGATCACCAATCAATTCACGACCAGCTTTGATAATCTCCCCGTTCTTTCTTGGAGCATGAAAAGCACGTTCCATGAATGATGGGAAACTTTCATTTGCTTGTTCAGCAATACCATCATATAAACCGATACAGGTTTCTTTATTCCACTCTAATGCACCAGATTCAATCTGTGGCTTTAGTGTTGGATAAGCTGTAAAATAACAACTGTCAGTATCACCATACACAATAGCATTACCTTCATGCGAATAGATACCTTCAACTGTTTCATTGATAGTACTCATCATATGCTTAACAATTTGTCGACCAGATAGTGTTACTGATTGACCTATACGTTTATCATAAAAACGACAATGTTCATTTAACAATGCACCATATGCTGAGTTAAGTAAAATCTTACGAACAAGTTGTCGTTTGTCGTAGTAATCATACATATCAGTACCATATGCTTCTTTAGCTTGTTTCTGAATAACTTTACGTTCTGTATACCAGCGTGTAAGTAGACCGGGAACAACACCTTCTTTTTCATAAGTAAAGATTGTGCCATTAGCACTTAACATCCAAGGCTTATGACTATCAAATATCATCTTCCAGATTTCTGCCGCACTCATTTCTACACTACGACCATCTTCAAAGTCAATAGTAAGAATTGTACCACGTTCTTGGTTCATAATAGCAGTATACTCTAATGCACCAAACAGATTCTCCCAGAGAATACTTCCTGTAACTGCGTCATCACCTTCTTTGTGACGTTTCTTTTCACTTGCTAATCGCACGCCTTTGTCTTGCATATATTGGTCAGTGATTGTTTGTCTGACCTGAGCAACGATGGTTTCACCTGCCATGTTGAGGGCACGAATAACCGAGGGATAGAGTGAGTTAATGTCAACTGCTCCGACATATTCATGCATGCCTCTTTTCGGCGTAGCAACAAAGGCACCTGCTGCCTGCTGGACATCTTCTTCATTTTCAACCTTTCGTTTTTTATCTGGTACTACTAAGCCACGTTCATGTGCTTCATTAAAAATTGCCATCTCAATCATTGCTACAGAACCCATTACTGTCGGTAATAATACTGTGTTCTCATGTGCAAGTTGATTAGCTAATTCTAAAAACTTAAGTTTGTTGTGAATCTTCACCAACAACATTGTATCTTGTCTGTTGTATTCAATAAACTTCTTAAAGTCTTTGTTATACAGTTGGTCAAGAGTACCTTCATATTGTGTTTTGTTTTCACCTACTTCCATCTCACCGATACTGTCTAGTTTATAACTATGGCGTGATTCATAGTTATACTTTTTGTATAATTGTAGATAGTCTAAGTGAATACGACCTACCAAGTCATAAGTTGTTTCACTCTTACCGAATCGTTCATATTCTCTAGCTTTAGGTAATTGACCCATCAAGCAAAACTTGCGTGTGTCATCTTTACTCATCACTCTAGTAACACGATTGACCATATAGGGTATATCATAGCCTTCTGAGTTCCACCCAGTTAATACATCGGCATCATCTATTAATTGAAAGAAAACGTCAAACATTTCTTTCTCTGATTTGAAAAGCATTGTGTTTTCAAACTCATTAGTGATTTCTTGGGCTGTTTCACTGCTCATATGTTTCGGAGCAATCACTAATGTAATGCATTGATCTAGCCAATCTAAGTAACAACTGATAGCTGTAACAGGATTGAATGGATCACTAGTAGGACTAAAACCCTTTTCAGGATCAAAGTCCACCTCAATGTCAAAGAAGCAAGTATGAAGTTTAGGTGCATCAACCTTAAGATAGTTTTCACTTAGACAACGGAAGACTACTGGCACATCACTCTCAAATAGTTTTTTATTTGAGTGGATGCGTCTTTCTTTTTCAAACTCTTGTCGTTTGCGTGTGCTAAAACGACTGACTGGATCACCATAGATACTACGATGTTTACCTTTGTTATCAGGATAATACAATACATAGTTAGTAGGGTATTCTTTATACAATCGTTTACCCTCAGGAGATCGTTCTACTACATAGATACGGTCTTCGTCTTTACTATGAATAGCATCCACATAACTCAAAGCGTTTTTCCCACAGTTTCTAGGATTGTATTGAGTTCATCGTGATCCTTGTTAGTCTGACCTAATGATGCCTTGTGTGCAATTTTAATTGCTTTCTTTAATGTACTAGCTTTAATTTCCAGCTCATCAGCCACCGCTTTAATAGTGTCATTTAATCCACCATTCAATGTATCAATTTCATGTAGTACATGCATCCCTTCATTTACGATTTGGGTAAGCTTAATTTTTGCCTCACCATTAAACGTTCTGTTATAATCCGACATAGTTTCTCCTTAAATAATTAGTTAGTATACTTGAGTTGTGTAGAGAAGTCAAGTATTTTTTTACCTTCTACGATCTTTTTGACCAAAGTATGTAAACCTGGGTTAACTCGTAATGCGTGTGGCATTAGTTCATTGCGAATGTAATTGCGGATATATTTGTTATTTTTATTAGAGTTATCCTCACACCATTCAATGTTATGACTTTCGCACCAATATATGAAATCTTCTTTTCTTGTAGTTAGAAATGGTCTTAATACATTGTCTCTTGTTAATGGAATGACTTTGGGTGTACCATGAAGACTTGACCAGATATATGTTTCTACGCAGTCATCCAAGTGATGAGCAGTAATAACTGGACCGAGAGTAGCGAAATATTGATATCGTTCTTCTCTCCAGAATTCTTCTTGACTCATTGATTTAGGTTTATCACGATTTAGCACACCTAGATATAATGGTATATTTCTATTTTCGCAGAAGTTAGATACAAACTCTAGTGATTTATTACCATGTGTAGTACCGTGATGAAAGTAAGCGCAAGAGACATTATGTTTACGACTTAGAAAGTCAACGATAGCGCAAGAGTCAACACCGCCACTGAATGCGATTGTGATACTTTTGGGTAATGGTACTGTTAACTTAATCATTTAGCTATTATAACATAGAATGATTTGATTAGCAATGATTATGGTAAATTGTTGTTTAACCGTAGGCTGCGGCTGCCAATCCATATCTAGCAGTACCAACACCAGCAGTATCACTAGCAACTACACCTGTGTTTGATACTAGGTTGGTTATTGCGGTCCATGTGACACTGGTGTAACCATATCCAAATATAGCTTTATCAGTACCATATGTTGCGGCTGCAGGTGATCCTCTAGCAGTACCGACGCCTGTAACATCATTACCAACTACACCAGTGTTTGATACTAGATTGGTTATTGATACATAACCACTAGCGGATCCATATCCAAATATAGCTTTATCACCGCCATATCCTGCGGCTGCAAGTTGAGTTCTAGCAGTACCGACACCTGTAGTATCATTAGCAACTACACCAGTATTTGATACTAGGTTGGTTATTGAAACTGGACCACTTCCATATCCAAATATAGCTTTATCACTACCATATCCTGCGGCTGCTAAATTAGACCTAGCAGTACCAACACCTGCAGTATCAGTAGCAACTACACCAGTATTTGATACTAGGTTGGTTATTGATACATTAGTTGATCCATTATATCCATATCCAAATATAGCCTTATCACCACCATAACCTGCGGCTGCAAGATATCTCCTAATAGTACCAACACCTGTGGTATCACTCGCAACCACACCTGTATTTGATACTTTGTTTGTCATTGACACACTACTATCAGCAAAAACTGATGTTGCTCCGTATCCAAATATAGCTTTATCACCGCCATAGCCGGCGGCTGCAAGACCACTTCTAGCAGTACCTACACCAGCAGTATCAGTAGCAACTACACCTGTATTTGACACTAGATTGGTCACGTTGACGTAGACATTGTCTACAGCAGCTCCGTATCCAAATATAGCCTTATTACCAGCCGGGGGTGCCTCTAGAGTCCATCCTCCGCCGGATATTGTTATTCCACCTGTTATTGTTATTGACATTTATAAAACCTTTATTGAAATATTTCTGGATGCATTTTGCCAAATATCTTAATATACTTGCCAGCCATTACATCCGCTTCTGCTTCTATTGGACTACCTGGATAACTATCACCCGGCTTAATCATATTTAATTCACCCTGACGTACATGAGTTAATTCATGGAACACAGTACGTAATATATCTACTAAATTTCTATTGGCACAATAAACCCATACTTCACCCGTATCTGGATTATGTCTTCCAGTATGATGACCTTCTTGTGCTTCATCACTATCATAACTAAACTCTATCTTTGGTGTAGTTTCTAAGTTTAACTTCTTACTTGTCCAAGCAAGAAACTTCTGTACAATAGGATTATTATTTAAATCTTCTTGTTCAGATTCTTTAATGACATCTTTCTTTGCTTTAGGCGGGTAGTAAACCCATACTTCACCCGTATCTATATCTTTCTTTGCTTTAGGCGGGTAGTAAGGCTTCTTTGGGAACGCTGTCTTATACGCATTTGCTACTTTTAACGCTTGTGCTTTGGTTTTATCTTGAGCCATTAGTTTTGGTGGATTTTCGTTTTGTTTTACATACAGTTTTAATGCTTCTGGATCATATCCTTTATGTTTAGCAGAAACTTGTAATCTTCTTAAACCCTTAGCTTCAATTTGTCTTATTCTAGGTTCAGATAGTCCAAACTTATCAGCAATTTGTCGTAATGTCAAATCATGCCAAAATCTTAAAATTAATACTTTTCGTTCATCATCACTTAACCTGTCTAATCCATTTTTAATAATTTGTTTAACACTATCATCTATTTCAGGATCCTCACCGGCTGGATCTTGATATGGTACTCGTTCTGCCCTGTTATAAATATCTTCCGGATCATTTAATGTCGGCATTTTATTATTGGATCCGCGATATGTTGAACCATCCGGGTTGTAATGTCGTCCTCCAACCTCATCTAGTTTATCTTTAATCCAACTGTCTGGAGTTTTGTGATATTTTCTAACAAATAAATCATGCAATGCATCACCGGTTATACGATGTTTCTTTGCTATATTTCTCATTAGTTTATCAATGGTATTATAGTCGTGCTTCTCTAAGCTAGGAAGTTTCTTAGCTAGTTCACTTGCGGCTGATTCGTATAGTTCTATTGCTCTCATATTAGTATTTATGCTCACTTATAAGGTCCAGTAGCGAATTGGATTGCTTAAGGCAGAAGCCGCCTACACCACGGTAACAAGTACCGGTCCTAAGGTGTGTTAGTTGCACCAAGAAGTTTTAGCTTCTCCGTAGTATTCTCTTGCAAATCCATTCTGTATTAACATCATTCTTAAACTTTGTCCATCAAGTATTATATCACCCAATACACGTCCACCATACTTATCCCAATCAGCAATAGCTACTTGACGTTTCTGTGCTTTACTGATAGCATTTTTTGTAAATGCAGTAGCGGCTTGACCACGTTGGTCTTCACTTGGACACATTGCTCTATGACCTTTTTCAGGTGTATCAACACCAAATACACGAATACTTAACTCTTGTTTTAATGGTGGGGGTAAGAACGGTGCTTGAAATGCTACAGTATCTCCATCAATAACTCTAGTGATTGGAAATTCATATATATTCATTGGCTTTTGTTTTTGTGCAAATGCTATAGTTGTTAATGTTAGCATTATTAATATTAATATTTTTTTCATTTTTATCCTACTACTGTTCGATTCTTTACTTTACTAATTTCAATACTGATTGGTGTATTAGTTGTTTTTGCTCTAAATATATTATCAGTCTCACGTACGCCTGGTTTAAGTTCAGATGCTACAATTAAAAATCTTGCTCTGTTTTTTCTAATGCCAATAAACTCTCCCACTAATACTTTATAGTTAGGATAGTTTGGTGTCAAATCTATTTTAGGGTTTGTTTGTTCAGTAACTTGTTCATCAGCATTACGCTTAAACATAAACACAGTTCTGTCTGCTTCATCACGTGTGTATGATTTTGCATAAGCAGGAAACCATTTACTAAACTGTTTAGCAAATAATGAATATAGTTTAAATCTACTATCGTTGTTTGGGGTAGTATCTATTTTTTTCTCACTTGAAAAACCAATAAGTTTTGGATTATATTCTTCAATATATTTTGCTAATACATTTTTTACTGTAGCAAAAACATTTGCCGCATCACCTGTACCAGTGAGGTCAAAATTTGGTCTACCTCTTTTATCAATAGCATAAAATGCTAGTTCTACTGTGTTAATCTCTCCGTTAGCTTTTGGAGTAGAAGGTTTTAATATTACAACATATCTAAGTCCGTTTTTAGTAACGAAGGAATAATTTTTTATATTTGGATTAGATACATTAGTTGTAATTGTATTTTTATTAGGAGGTATTTTATCTATTGCATTACGGGCACGAACTTTAATATGTTGCTGATTGGGTGGTTGATATGGCTCAAACGTATAAGGATTGTCCCCGACCTCATTTAAAATAAATTCTGTTGCTCTCATGTTACGTTTCTCATCCAAGTTGGGCTTGCTAAAACATAAATTTTTTGATCGGTTAAATCTTGTATATCATCCATAAAATATACTAAATCTGTTGGCCATAAATCTTCATGGTCTGTTAAATTAACATAACCTTTAAGCCCGGGCATAGTTAACCATCTGTTTGCTAATCTATCATATAAACGTATTCTACTATTATCAAATATGTGACCAGTAAAACAAATTACATATGGTCTTTTCTTTATAGCATAATCATTTATGGCATTACCTACAGTTGAAAAGATTTTAATAGCATCACCCTCACCTGTAATTTTTTGACTTCCACCTACATAAAAATTTACTAAAGCTAATTTAGTATCAGCCGTTATATCAATTTCTAAATAATTACCACTAGGTAATTCTATTGACTTCTTAACAGAATCTCCGTTGTTTTTCCAACGGTTAGGTAACTTGTATGGACTGTCACCTACTTCAATTAAAAAATCAATTGCTCTCACTCACGTTCTCTTTTTAATGTTGAACGGATAAACCATGCTTTCTTGCCATACAAATCTTGTAGTTCAGCCATATAGTTTTCGATACCATGCTGATTCTCACTAGCTGCCTGATCAAACATAGCAACAACAAGTTGACCCATTGCTTCACAATCTTGCAATGATTCTGCAAACATTAACTCAGCACGTGGAATTTTAATTTGGTCTTGAATGATACTTAGTTCTGCATAACGTGTTAAACTACCCGGAGTGTAATGACCTAGTATTCTAATATATTCAGCAATAGGATCAATAGTAGCACTTACATCCTCGTACAATGTATTAAAGAATTCGTGATATTGCGGGAAGTTGGTCCCCTCTACGCACCAATGGAATTGTTGCGTTTTAATCGCAAACACTTGAGTACTAGCCAATAACACTTTTAAGTTTTCTACTAACATATTAATCCTTATTCATATATTTATCTAAACTTATGATAAATAAAAGTGTAGTTCGCGGCTGGCAGGCCCAACTACTCTAATGCTAAAAAGGAGCACCAGCATGAGTATTTATTCAACCACGGATCATCGTAAGATTTACGAAACATTTATAGGGCCCATTCCTAAAGATGAAGATGGTCGCAGTTATGAAATTCATCATATTGATGGAAATCACAATAATAATGAAATATCAAATTTACTATGTGTTTCCATCAAAGAACATTACGAAATACATAAATCACAAGGGGATTACAAAGCATGTTTAATCATGTCTCAGAGAATGAAAGTCTCTCCTGAAGAAAAATCTTATCTCGCAAAATTATCGAATACCGGTGAGAATAATCCAATGTATGGCACTATTTGGATTAACAATGGTATTATTAATAAGAAAATTCGTGGAGATATTCCAGAAGGTTGGGTGCGCGGCAGATTAATATCAAATGAATATGCTTCAAAATTCACAAAACGATCCAAAGCCGGAACTAATAATACTAGATTTAATAAAACAGTCTATTGCTTTGAGAACATCAATACTCTAGAAAGAGTATACAGTACCTCATATGAATTTGCTATAAAATACTCTATTAGTACTAAAGGATTAAGAGGTCTCATCCGAAAAAACGAGACCTCTTATAAGGGTTGGAGAATAATTTTTGATTAGCCTCTAGGGTATCCTTTTAAATTCCAATAAAAATCATAGTCTTTCATTATTTAAGACCTTTCATAATAGCACTTTCATTTTTCTGTTTACCGGCACAATGTGCTTTTTGACTAAATCCTTTTGGATTACTACAGTTGATGCTATCTTTGTATTTCTTAGTCCACTTTTCATCAAGTTGGTCTTGTGGTTGACTTTGTTGTTTTTGTTTTTCAGCCTTACGCTGTGCGTAGTATGCTAATAACTTATCATCTGTTTTAGATTGAATTTCTTCATTCATGTCATCTTTGGACCAATTCAAATCATCGGCCATTTTTAACCATGCTTCTTCCGGTGTTAACTTCTCTAGTTCTTCATAATACTCTAGAGGCCATGACTTTGCACGTACCAAACGGCGTAACTTTAAAAATTGTTCAAGATTATCTACCATATTTTTATCGTGTAACATACGGTAACCAGCAAGTTCGTCACGGGTTATATTATATTTTGCAATAAGTTTAGCTTCATCGCCTACTATGTTACCAAATGGCATTTGACCTACTTGTTGTGGATCATAGTGAACCATTTGACCTTTTTGTAATGCCATCAATGCTGCCTTAACTATTTCTGTAAGTGATCCTTGATTTAGACTACTACCAAAATGTTTTTGTTCTAGTTTGCTTAGTTGTCTTGCTAGTCCAGGACGCTGAGTTTCATGCGCTCTATACAATTTCTTATTGACTTCTTTTGACCAGTCCTCTAACTCTTGTGCTTCATCTTGCCAGCCTTCTTCAATGCTTTCGTTTTTCTTACCGCTGTTTCCCCAACTATCAGCACCACTCTTACGACACTTAACTAACGCACCAGATGCATAAGCACTTGGCCATACTTTATAACGACTCTTTACTTTATAGTAGCAAGCATCTTTCTTTTCATTCATTAGTTCTTCACTAACCATCTCGCCACCGCAATGTGGGCAACTATGTTGTTCTTCCGCCACAACTTTTTTGTTGAATTCGTCAAGTGTTAAATTATTTTGTTGTTTTTTTATTGCAGTTATTAAACTTATAACAAAGTAGTTTCCACTTTCATAGGCACCGACTAATAGGTTAATTGATCCATTTGATGTTTCTACATTAATATTAATTGTATCATAACTAATTTCAAAGAGTCCTTTCATCACTCCGGCTCCCACTCCCTGATCCGTATTTACTTTGTCTAGTGAGATTTTTCCTTGAACAGAACCTAATTTACCCGTGCCTAATATTCGTGTGGCTATATTTTTAAAATACTCAATAATTTCTGGCTTTTTAGTAAACGCTGAAATTTTTGGTAAGTTTGATTTATCAGTGATATAAAATTGACCAACCATTATATCATTTATAAATTCAATATATCCTAACGATGCATTACCCAATAAATCGGTAGTCTTTACTTCCAATTCTAAATTTTTACCGGATGATAAACCTAAATCCGTTATAATAGAGGGTGGTCTTGTTCCTGTCGCTTTAATATCTAAACTATTAGGGAATTTTTTTTGTAAATCAGATTTTGTTATTCCTCTAGCAGATGTTGAATCTTGCGCTTTAGCAACAATAGGATTAACTAATGCGCTACCTGCCACAGCCGCCGCACCCATACCTTTTAAGAATCCTCTACGGTTCATATCAGCTTCATCAACTGCTTCTTCGTTTGTTTTATTTTTAGCACAACTACCTGGAAAGCCTGCTTTGGTGCCAGCGACTCTATGATAACCAGACCAGCAACTTAATTCATCAAGTTGGTCTTCCGCCACACCTTCGTTACTCTTTTTCTTAGTAGCAACATTGATAGCCTTACCACTGCGTTCTGGATTAGGATCTTCTCTACGCTTACGACTTGCCGCACTAGCACGACCTGCTTTGCCTAAATTCTGTGCTTTACTTTGTGGTAAGCATTTTGGTTTACCTTCACTATCATCACCTCTAGCGCAATCACCACGGATCTTACCATCAGGTCCAAATCGTACCCACTTTTCTTGAAACCACTTATGTAGATTTTCGTCTAGGTCTTCATCAACGTCTTTAAAAGGATCTTCTTTTGATGTTGGTCTTGCACTATCTGGTATCTTACCTGTAGTACGGCCAAATGCATCAGCTGGTAATACTTTTGAAACACCCTTTAGATTTTTTGGTCTGCCACGTTCGCCGTCATTGCTACCTATATGTACTTCTTTTTTAAATTCATTTGAACCAGGATCTACAAATAGATTGCCTTTGCCGTAATCTCTACCCATTCTAGGATTATCATATTCATCACGCTCATCATGACCTTCTTTTAATCCAGAAATTTTACGGATATTTAATCTATTCTGTAACATTTGAATAGCATTGTCTAATTTTTTATTTAAAGATTGATAGTTATCTTTTGCACCATACTTAACATGCATTCTTGTATCAGTATCGTTTTGCATTGCAGGAGTCATTAAACCCTTACGCTCTAATCTATCAACTAACTTATCTACTAGTTCTTGCTTCTGTATAGCATTATTTAATTGTGCTAACCTAGCTTTCAATACAGAATGCTTCTCGCCAGGCTGTGCAACTGGAGTTGGTTCAAATTCTCTACGTAAACCTTGTTGTGCTTTTTGTACTGTATTCTTTTCAAAATCTCTTTTCCAAGCTTCTATTTCAGCTTGACGTTGTTGCTCTATAGCTAATTTGGCTTGAACTAGTGCGTTTAATGAATTAGATTTCAATTGATCACCTAAGTTTTCAAATGTATTTGAATAACGTTTATCATCTAGTTCATCATGGTAACTTCTTTGTGGTGGTTTTTTTAACTCTATTGGTTTCTTAGATGAACCTCTATAACCACGTTCCCATGCCGCTGCACCTGCTGCCGCACTTTTGCCGTTTTTAACAAAGTGATTAATAACTTCTTGTTTACTGTTAAATCTAGGTGCTTCTGAACTTTCATTTGTTGCCATTTCGCCATCATTACTGTGACCATAATATGCGGCTACCTTTTGTAAATCAGCAGAATTTCTTTCATTAAGATAATCAGTTACTAAATCATGTATTTGATTTCTTTGTTCACGGGGTGGAGGTAGTTCTATTTCACCTTCACTAGCATCAGCAATATGTGCGGCACCGGGACTGTCTAAGAACCATATCTCGTCATCCTCATCCCATTCTAATCCCCATTTGTCTATTGTAGCGGTCAATACATAATTGTTAGTAGTACCTACTACAAACTTGTTACCACCTATATAGCGTGAACTATTTGGTTGTCCGTAATCTTTATTACCACCAAATGCCCCGGCAGTAGGGGGTTTAATGGGGGCAAATTCATTTATACCTTGACTGATACCAGATTTCTTTGTATCATTAGCAAACTGTTTCTTAGTTGCTTTAACAATACCACTGAAACGTTTATCGCCACGTTTATAATCACCTTCTTTATCAGCTTTGCCTGCATCTAATGCGGCAGCTGTTTTGTATTGTGCTAACTTTTCATTAGAGATTTCATCTAGTTGTGATTCTGGTATCAATCCATATTTTTTAACACGTGCATCTAAGTCAGCACGTTCTTTGGATAATTTATGTACAAGTTCGTTATCACCTAGTTTAATTGCTTGTCTAAGTTTTTCCTGAATAGCATCTGCCAATTTATAATAATCATCCATTCGCATTCTAGTTTGAATATTATCATTTTCTTCTATTGCTTTGCCCTGGCCTAATTGTTGTAAGTCACGTGTTAATACATCTTGTGTAACAGTACCCATGCCTTTAGAAATTGTGATGCGAGAATATTTACGATCCTTACTCATAGCAACTACTTTTGAAGGTTGTCCAAAATACTTAACAGTATCACCCACTTGTATATTCTTAATAGAGACACCACCAAGATTAACTGGCTTATCACCTGCAAAGTTACCTTGATCTCCCCATGGATCATCTAAACTCTCACTAACACCTTTAGCATATTTTTTAATAACGTATCCTAAATCTTTATCTGTATTAAATTCACCAATCACATCACCTAAGGAAGTAACTGCTGTTATATCACTTTTATAAGCATGTCTATCAACATTAGGAATACTAACTAACTTAAGCCACTTATCATAACCTTGAATCATTACTGGTTCATAAGGATTAGAGGCTTCAGTTATATCTTCATTTGTACCACTTGCCAATCTATCATGGTCACTATCACGTTGTGCTTTTTCTTTTGCAGCCTTTTGTTGTTGTCCCAATTGATACATCTTTCTGGAATATGCAACATCAGAGTCAAAAGTATCATCTTCTTGTGAACGATAGCTAGAACGTGATTTACCACTACGTGCTACTGCATCTTGATAATCCCAATCACTATCATAGTTATGTGGACTAACTTCGTTTATTATACCTTTAAGAATATTGCTCATATTACGCTTTCTTATTCTTGTTATTTAACATGCCACGTTTGTTAGCAGTTGCCCAAGCAATGTTTTCAGCTTCTTTTTTACTCTTGCCAGATTTTTCTTCTGACTTTTCAATGTGCTTAACCATACGGTCAACTTTAGCGCCTTCTGATATACCTTGCTCTGGTAATACGCCTTTAGGTCCCGCCATTGGGCGTGTCTTTATTCTTTGTTTGATACCTTGTTGGAATTTTTGTTTTTCTTCAGGATCGTGGGTTCGCAAAAACTTATTAAACTCGTCCTTTAATCCGGCAAGTGGTTTTTCTAAATCAATTAAATTGTTGTGCTTCAAATATGCGTTTCTGGAGCCTTCCGTTACACCTTGCTCTTGACCTAGTGATTGTTTAATAAATGCCTGATGCATTGGTTCTAATTCAGCATACTTGGCTTTTGCTTCGGCTGTTTTATACTTGCCTCTAAGCATGTCTGCTTCGTAGTATCCTCCCATTAAATCTGACGCCATCTTGCTCAACGCTGGGTCGGCCTTGAAGTAACCACGAATATTAGAATAAGCACTATATCTGTCAGTAGGACTCAACGTTGCTAATTTTTTAACATCATCAATAATCATTGGGTGTAAGCCTTCCGTTAAACCTTCTTGACCATGCATATCCATTAGTTGTCGAACATAGAAACTATAATAACCGCGACGGCTATTGTATTCTCTTTCTCCTAGCACAGTCTTTATTGCTTTGACTGCATCATTTACTTCTGGACCACGCATTATTTTTAATGAGTCTGTGACAAGTGAATCAACTCTTTGATTGTTTTCCGTTACACCTTGAACTTGCTTACCTTCTAGGTATTCACGTATAGTGTTTAGATAATCATTGGCTTTAATAATCTTTTCTTGTACCCAACCGTCAAGACCTTCATCTTCACTAACATCTTTAATCATTGAAAAGACTTGTTGAGCATTCTTTGCGGCACTGAATAAATCACTACGTGCCATTTCAACTTCGTGGTCTACACGACTTTGGCCATGTGGAACAAATCCGTTTTTACGACTACGACCCTGTCCTGGAACAACAATAACATCATCTTCTTCTAAATGTGCTTCACTAAGTTCAGCACTTTCATTGATGCTATTAGCATATGGGGCTTTAGTCTTTTTACCCTTGAATAGAGTTCCTACTTTCTTGCCACCATATATGCTAGGATTTCCTCTACTTTGTGTGCCACCTAATGGTGAATTTACAGTAGCTATTGCACCTGCTGTTGTAGTTTCAGTGATTTGTTTGATTTTCATAACGGATTTCCATACTAATAGTGTATTTATCAAAATACCATAATATGGAAACTTATTAGATTTTGCCTGATGGCTTTGCTGTTGGAGGAATACCTGCTCTACTAGTATTCCAATAGAATGCTTTTGCGTTCTTTTTGATACTGTCGGGCTTAATATCTACTGTTAATGCTGTACTAAATCTTGGGTCATTCTTCTGTTTTTCACTAGGGATATAACCTGATGCTTCCGCCACACCTTGTTTTGGTCCTATATAATATGGACTGGTCAATAACTCGTTGAACCAAGGTATATCTTTATATCCTTCTATTTCTTCTGTGCTTCTAGGGTTGAAATAGAAGCCCTTTAAGGTTCCTTTGATCGGCATTGCTCCTTTGGGGGCAACAATTACTTCTTCATATTCGTCACCTACTGTCTGTGTACCTTGACTTGTACTAAACATTTTGTAATGATTAGCGACTGCGGCACGATCAAATACTAATATGACTGCATTACCGTCGTTGGTTAAGTTTAAGAAATCTACAAAATCGTTTGATTCTGCATATTGTTTTGATCTAGTTGTACTAATTGTAGGGTATTGTGTTTTTGATTTAGTAGATGGTTGCGGTCTATCAGTTGCTTTAATTATACCTGTACGCAATATACGCATCATGCCTGCAGGCATAGTAGCGTGATATAGATAATTATCAGTAACAGCTTCATTTACATTATATGTAGGGTCAGTCTTTTGACGCTTCATACCTTTAGGTTGATTAGGATCTAACGGATCAATATCAGTTGTGGTAAGACCAGTTTTCTTTAGTGCATCAATATACTTATGTTCTGCCTCTTCACTACCAAATGCCATTATAGTACTTGGAGGACCTTGCCCAAAGTCATGTTTACCCAATCCATCAAGATTACTGATATGTTGTCCCAACTTATACCAATCATATGTATCACTTACATCTACTTTAACAGTACCGGCTGGCATGGTTGGCTTAAATTCTGGTCCAGGAGGAATACCATTTGGATCATAATCTTCATCTACATTAGCATACATGTTATTTAAACTCAAATGCTTACTATGTAATCTGTCTCTTAAGTCATATAACTTTGTAATGTAACCACGGCTACGTAATGCTTTATATGCTAGATTTTCAGGGCTAAACTCACCACCTTTATCTAATCCAGCTTGACGATATTGTTTAATCTTTTTCAATACTTTATTAACTTTACTTATTTTATCAGATTGTAATGTTGTATCAATAATATCTAATAGTTTTATATATTTTGACTTAGTAGCTGTTTGGTCAAAGTTTGCTCTACGCTTTGCGGGCATTCGCAACCATTTATTATCTTTAACACTATATTCACCTAAACTAGTTACAGGTTCTGCCGCATCTTGTATGTATAATTCTACTGGAATCCCGTTGATAGTAATATCATGTGAGTCATTGTATAAATCTTTTTTAGCTTTGAAGAATTCATGGTAAATGTCATCATCCGGTAAATCCTTCATATTGACTAAAATATGTAAATCTAAATCACTATGGTCTGTGTAACTATAGGCGGCATTACTTCCAGAAATAGTGATATCACGTACATCTAAGTCGTGTATACCTATCTCTTGTAAAAAGTCTTGTGCTATGGTTTTTAATTGTAATTCTACTTCAGGTTGTAGATGTTGTCCACGAAACAGTTTAGGATTGAGGCTATCGTGAAATGTCACAGCATCTGACATTTTGAATGAATGTAATTCTTTTAAGTCCATAGAGTATTTATCTAAAAAGATAAAAGCCCCTTTCGGGGCTTTGTATTAAGTTGTAGCTATTGATACTACACCAGTTGCATCCGGGAGAACTGCCGGAGCTGCCGGTTGTGCCTTTTTAGCCTGTTCTTCAACATACATAGGGCCGATCGTTTTCATCAAATGTTCCTGATTTTCCATACAGAATACATAACTACCTGAGTGACGTAACAATACACGTTTGTCAACCCAGATGCGGCCGCCCATATCACGCCAGTTTTCACAGAATGTCCAATCTTCACTATAGTAACGATTCTGACGAACCGCTGTATCAAAATACGTTTTTAAGTGCTGGTCAAACTTTGGATCTAATCCAATGTCGTTCTTATACTGTTTAACTGCAGGATGAGTCTTCATCTTTTCAAACACATGTTTCTTCATCAACAAGAAACCTGTACCTGCTTTAGATACTTCTTGTAATCCATCAGTACCTTCTTCAGCACCTTCAAATCCATTAACAACCCATTTAATTGGCATTGTCTTCATTGGATATAGTCCACCGATAACATCAACGTCACGGTTCAGTAGAACTAGTAGATGCCATGGCTCCCAACCAATGTCAGCATCAACAAAGAATAAATGTGTTGCGTCTGGCATATCCAAAAACTTAGCAGTTAATGTATTTCTTGCTCGGCTAATGAGTGATTCATTAACCATTGTTTCTAATGTCCAATCAATACCAAGTTGACGAGCTGTATTTGCCCACTTGATGAATGACATGAATGTTGATTCTGTTAGCATACCACCATAACATGGCATAGCAATATGTACTTTAGTTGTACGTAGAAAATCTACGTTAACTTGAACTTGACCCGGGCCCGCTGCCTGAGCTGGTTCTTTAGCAGCCTGATCAGCAATTTCTTGTAGTTTTTCTACAGGAACTGTTTTAGCTGTTTTAGAAGCTTTAGCGGGTGCTTTAACCGGTGCTTTTGCTGGAGTTTTAGTTGCGGCTTTTGCTGGTTTAGCAGTAACCTTTTCGATTGTTTTCTTAGTTGCCATTTGATCCTCTTGTTAAGATAGTAATATTTACATCAAAACAAGGGGGTCAAAATATTTTTAATTTTCATCTAAGTAATCAGCACTTTCGGACAATTTAGTTTCTTCCTTAAGTTTATCAGCAGATTTAAATGAAAAGTCTGTTTGCCTAAATTGTGGATATTTTTGCATAGCCTTTGCAATAAACTTATCATATATTGAATAAGGAATATCAGTTGCAATAAGCAAAGAGGGTTTGCCTGTAGTATGTCTCACATAGATATTAACTTTATTAGGACGTCCAAGACGTTGAACAAAAGGTCCTTCAGTAATTTCTTCGCCTTCCGTCATACCTTGCTTAACAAATTGAACATTTAATTTAACATTTTTCCACAATGGATTTTTAGGATCCATTCTTTGTTGTAGCAACCATATGGCAGATACTCTATGGGCGCCATCTTCAAACTTACCGTTTAATACTATTGCCGGTGGCAACTTTGCTAAACTTTCTGGATGATCCTTCAAGTAAGTAGCATACTCTATAACTTTTTTAGTAACGCCCCAACTATAATCTTTAGCGTCCCAATCATCGACTACATTGTTATAGTAAGGCACACCGGGTATAGATGATATAATATCTTTTACCGTCATTTGGCGAGTTTGTATTTGGGCATCAGCACCGAACTGTTTTGGAGCACCTGAACTTGGTCCTGGTTGAGGGAAGCCTTCCGCCATACCTTCACTTCCACCATCTCCTCCACCCTCACCAGATTCTCCACCGCCGCCATAGTAACTATATCCCGGGAAGAAGTATCTTCCAAGACTACGGTTTTTACTTTTCTTTTTTCTTTTTTTCTTTGCTTCTGCCAAACCTTGCTTTACTGTTTTATAAGCACTCTGTAGCACAAACATATATTCTTTATCTGTTATGTCTGGTAGTATACCTTCAACTGCTGTATTGAAAAATTCATCACCTGCTATCATATTCATACCATGAATCATACCCAATTCATCGATATTTTTTTCTTTTGCTACTTGTATAGCAATTTCTAATAGTTTTCTTATTCTACGACTTCTACTATCTCCGCCGTCACCTCGGTCACTACTCGGTGGGGCAAATTCATTTAATGCCTTTGGTGGAGTTTTAGTAACAAACTCTTGTACATCATTATCTGTAGTAACTCTAACACGATACTCACCTTTATTGTTAGGACCAGTTACAGACATAATCTTTTCACCACCTTTACTATCTTGTTGAGTACTCATTTGTTGTGGTAATTTATCCCAGTTAGTAACTGCTGTTTTACCCATACTAGATAAACCACCTAATGCTAGGCTACCTGCTAACGCGGCTGTACCCAATGCTTTACCCATACCCTCATCTAACTCATTACCCATACCCATATCTAACATCTTAACAACATTAGCGGCAAGCTTAGGATTCTTTTGAGTTACCGGGTACAAACTCATAACCATTGCTGTTTTACGACGGTCATCTAAGTTAGGCCATGCATTACGTATCTCTGTTGCACTACTAATTCCTGGACCAAACTCTACTGTAGGTAGATAAGCAATATATGCTTGTTTACCAAATGGTTGTAGATTCTTACCTGTCCAGGGTTGAAAATATGCTGGAGTACCATCTTTCTTTGTACCACCCGGCTTAGGACTTTCATTTCTATCTTTTTCACTACGAACAAAGATTAATACATCTTCTTCCGGATTATAGTGATCGGTTATTTCTTTTGGTTGAAAGGGACTTTTAACTTGTACAAAGTGTTTATCTGCAACACCTGCAAGCTTTGCTAACTTCTCTTTAACAGAAAAAGGAAAAGGTCTTGTTTTTGTGTCATTTGTTGCGGCTACATATACGTCAGCATCATTAAATGCTTTTACTGCACTTTGATATAATGCGGCATGACCTGCATGAAAGGGATGAAAGCCTCCCGGCATAATGACAATATTTCTCATATCAATAACTTAACTTAACAAAATTAACCAATCCACCTTGAAAATCTACAACCTTTGCTCTCATATAAACAAAGTTACCATTAATATTTGTGTAAACTGATGCATTGCTAGCTATTTGTGGTGCGCTATTACTAGCGGCATTTGCGTTAGCTTCTAATTCATATACTTTAAACCAATCTGTACTACTAGGAGTAGTAGCTAAACTAGCTTCAATAGTAATATTACCAGTACAATTTGTCAAGTTAATATTAACTGTTTGCAATGATCTAGGACTGATAATGTATGATGCGCCGGGTTGGCTATTACCAGTAACAGTGTATGGTGCTCCATTGCCTGGATTAACATATGCTGTTTGTGGCAATAGTATAAGAGTAGTTGTTTGGCTCATTATGCTTTTACAACCTCAACAACTACACTATCGCCAATTAATTCTTGGGCTACTTGCTCTAAAGCCGCTTGGATGTCAGGACTAGTGATACTAGTACCCGAATCGTTGTCTTTTACTATTTTACTAAAAGTGATTACGATTGATTCTGTTACAATCTTTGCCATGGTAAATACTCCATTTTATTAGAGTATTTATCACTTTTATGCAGTACCTGTAATTGCGTTTAATAAAGCCCTAGCAACTACCCGATCTTTTTCTTTTTCTTCTTCCGGCAACTGACTATAAGATTGTTGTGCTAATTTAGCTCTTTTAGCCTTCTTTTCATCAGGAGTAGGACTATCTAATTGTAATTTATTATTATAATCTGCCATTGCGGTGATATTCCAGCCGTCATGAATAGCATCACTAATCTTTTCAATATCAGTTTCACCGGCATCAATCAATCTTTTAGCGGCTTTTGCACTTTCAATATTAGCTAACCAACCAAAGTTTGCTCCGGGTGTGCTACGACCATAATGATAAGCATCATCTAATGCTTTATCGCTTATATGTGCTAGTTGTTCAACACTCTGTGCAGATTCAACTAAATTAATAAATTTTCTAATTGGTTCCATAATTTTCTATTCTTTTTTCTAATTTATATCGTTTTCCAAGATATTCTCCATACATTATTGCTAGATAGCTTAATGTACTTTCATCATCATAATCAATGAAATGTGTAGGACTAGTAAAACGGTATCTCCAAGTATGTTGATTTGTAGTAAGTAATGCACCTAGTAACCAATTTTTTAATGAATTACATGGATACAAGCTAGGGGTGCGTTTTAACAGATCATCAAGTTGTTGTATTAAATCACCCTTAACTATCTTAGATTTCAAATATACTCTAAACTTATGTTTAGGATCATTAACAAATGATTTTACACCTACAAAATTGTTTGTTTGTACCTGAGTATAATCATATTCTAATTCAGGCTTGATGTTTTCAATGTTTTTCAAAAAAGATAAATCATTGCTAAAAACAGATGCATGATTCCATTCTAAACGAACTGTTGCTGTACCATTCTTTTTAACACTATTACGTAACTCTATTAACTGTTTAAGTGCTTCTAGATTTTCAGTAACTATTGGTCTATCTTCTTCTCTAATAACTCGCCAACCACTAGTAGCATTATACCTTTTCATCAAACCATCAACTTTGGTCTCATTGATGATATACCTAATACTGGGCATTTTAAATCTTAACCGATAAGCAAACTTATTATAATATTCACTATCTCGGTAATCGTAATAATCTATACCCGGTACATCAGTTACTGATTTCAATAATGCCATCTGATCCTACTTTCGCTATTGATTTCTGTACTACATTAAATTCAATTTTATCATCTACTAGAATACATGTTACCATAGCATTTTTAATACGTTCAAACAATACTTTCTTACTCAATGGTACACGAATCAATTCATCAATTTTACGACCTAGTGGACGGGCGCCCATCTTTTTGTCATAACCTTTATCAGCTAAATAATCCACAACCGGCTCACTCAAATTCAAACTAATGTTATGTTTCTCTATTAGAGATTTTTTTAATTCTTCTGTAAACTTAACAACAATTTTCTTAATAGCTAATGTATCAAGTTTACCAAACTTACAAATCAAATCAACACGATTTCTAAATTCTGGTTTAAAGAATTCTTTAATTGCTTTGTCATCTTCACCTACTTTTTCCTGATTACCAAATCCAATATTGTTTTTCTCACTATCACTACTGCCCAAGTTACTTGTCATAATAATAATAGTATTCTTACAGTTAACTTCTTTACCATTGCTTCCAGTAATACGTCCTTCATCTAACATTTGTAAGAAGATGTTAAAGATATCAGGGTGAGCTTTCTCTACTTCGTCAAACAACAGAATGCTGTGTGGGTTCTTGCTTAAGTCATTGATTAATCGTCCTCCACCTACTTGGCTATCTCCAAAGCCAACATAGCCAGGGGGCGGACCAATCAAACTTGATACTGAGTGTTTTTCACTATATTCACTCATATCATACTTGAGTAATGTCATGTCAAGATTTTTACTTAACAACTTGGCTAATTCTGTTTTGCCTGTGCCAGTTGGGCCTAAGAAGATAAAACTTGCTGTAGGTTTATGTTCATTACCTATTCCAGCAAATGATACATATACACGTTCTAATACTTGTTCAACGGTTTCATCCTGTCCATACAATTTACCTTTGATATTAACTTCAAGGCTATTGATACGGTCAAAGTTATCACCATTAAGTTTATCAGCAGGAACACCTGTGAATTTTTCAACTTGTTCGTGGATCAAATCTTTAGTAATGATTGCTCCCTTATTCCCTGCAACACGTTGTTTAGCGCAAGCCGCATCAAGTAAATCAATACTTTTGTCTGGGTTCTTGCGGTCATGAATATATCTAGCTGACGCTTCTACTGCTGCCGTTACTGCTTCCTCACTGATATCAACTTCATGGAAGTCATTTAATCGTGTGCTTAATCCTTTAAGAATACGAATAGTGCTGTCAAGTGATGGTTCATCTATTGATACACGATAGAATCTACGCATTAATGCACGATCCTTTTCAAATGATTCGTAATATTCTTCCCAAGTTGTGCTTGCAATAACTTTTAATGTACCTTTAGTAATTGCAGGCTTAATCATGTTAGCAAAGTCAATTGACCCATTGCTAGCTGAACCACTGCCCTTCATAGTATGTGCTTCGTCAATAAATAAAATTGATTTTTTCTTAGTGTTTAGTGCTTCTAGTACTTGTTTGACCTTTTCTTCAAAGTCACCACGATATTTAGATCCTGCAAGTAATGCTCCCACTTCAAGTGAATATACTTCATGGTTAAGAATAAACTCCGGGCAATCACCTAGTGAAATCATTTGTGCGAGACCTTCAGCAATTGCAGTTTTACCCACACCCGGATCACCCACCATTAATACATTACTTTTAAAACGTTTAGCAAGAACATTTACAATATCATCAAGTTCTTTACTACGTCCAATGAGTGGCTCTAATTTACCTGATCGTGCTAGATCGGATAAATTAGTTGTATATTCTTCCAATATTTCATCAGCTTGATTTTCTGAAAGTTTAGCTGTGAATTCAGCCCCTTTGTAAGTTTGTTGCCAATGTGGTACAAAATCATTTTTACTTATACCATATTTTAATAAGAAATAATGTGCATGACTATTTCCCTCGCTAGATATACTTAAGTATAAATCAATAGTTGTAACTTGTCTACGACCGGTAAATAGTACCTGTGTTACTGAACGATTCATTACCCGTTCTAAACTATTAGTTTTTCGTGGTTGAATTTCAATTTCAGGTTCTACCTTTGCAACAATAGCATGTAGACTATCAACGTATGCAGTAACCTCTTGAATCATTGTTTCGGTATCACTTCCGAAACTATCCAAACATTTCTTAAATGGTGTGTGTGTTATCAATGCTAATAACAAATGTTCAATAGTACAATATTGATGTTTACGCTGTTTAGCAAATCCAATTGCTTCCTCGATAATTGCTTCGATTTCGGGTGAATTATTCACATTCAGTTCCTTTTAAAAAATTATTTACTCAGATTTAGATAGCAAAATGCTATCAGTTATACGACTATCAACTATATCAGGTATAAAGGGTTTTAGCAATAGTATTTGGTCTCCATACGCAATAGTTCCTTGTATTGGCAATCCATGCCCACCTAATTTCACATGCATATGCGGTTGAGTTTTGGGAGGAATTGTTACTTCTAGGGTTTTACCACCCAGGGTAGTAAATTCAAAACTTGTTCCAACAATTAAATCTAATACTGATATGGGTTGATTGCAGTATAAGTCATTAATTCTTCTTTCATATTTCAAATGATTATGAATTCTAAATTCTACTATTAAAGGTGCTCCATCAACTATATTTTCATAACGTATTTGACCACCTTCTTGTATACCTTTGGGTATATCAATCTTTATCATATGCGCTTTATGCTGAGTTTGCAACTTCATTGTTTGCTCCCCGCCCGAATATACTTGTTCCAAATTAATCCAAACACTTGTTCTGTATACTTGTTGTTGCTGTTGCTGTTGATGATGTTGTTTAAACATTTGTCCAAATATATCATCCATGCTGAAACCATTCATATTGAAATGGAATCCACCTTGTCCTGGATGACCTCCAGGAAAACCTTGAGGCATTGGATTGTCATATTGTTTACGTTTTTCAGGATCGCTTAAAATATCATATGCAATTTGAATTTTTTGAAATGTAGCAGTATCACCACCTTTATCAGGGTGATGTTGACTTGCTAACTTGCGATATGCTTTTTTAATTTCATCAGGCGTAGCAGTTTTAGCTACCCCTAAAGTTTGATAATGTTCCATTTAACTATTATAACACCGTTGTGCTATTTGTCAAATTAAGATTTACCCTCAATCTTTTCTTTTGTACGACCATAAGCCGCAATACCAAGAACAGCACCCATAGCGATGTGATAAAGACCGGCACCTTGCAATGTTAGTGGTTGCCATTGCATTGTAACTGATCCCTTGCTCATTGCTTGTAATAAGCTCCATAAGATTGGAAATATAACAAAGTCCATGGTACAAGTTAGCATATAGATCCAACCCATAACTGGACGCCATTTTTTGTTAATCCAATCTGTGTTGTCGTTAGCTACTAATACATCTGCCCCACTGGCAGCATTTGTTGGTGCGGCTCCTGTGAGTACTGGTTGATTGCTATTTGATTGATTAACGTTTTGTGTGCTTCCAAATCCTGAAGTTGATTGTTGATTGAAGTTTGGGCTTGAAAATGAGTTTGGTGACCCAAAACCACCTGCACTCATACTGTTATTACCGAAAGAGGTACTACCATAACTACTACCTTGAGGGAATTGATTAATACTAGGATCAGCTGCCAATGTTGTATAGTGATCATCATCCAATGCCATTGGTTGTTCAAATCCGGCTTTTTTAGGTAATATTGTTGCCATTCTTATAATCCCGCCATTGATTTAAATGCTTTTATTTCAGCATCTTGTTTATCAGCATGAAGTACTTTAACTTCTAATCCAGCTCTTTCACGCATTTCATTAATTTCTTCTTCATCAACTTCTTCAGTTTCACGATATTCATGCGGACTGATAGTAATAACTTGTTTCAATACATCTTCTTCTGGTGAGTATTCTTCATCATCAACAACAACTGTCCAATCTTTAACTGGTATAGCAGTTAATGTTTCTAAATCATCTAACAATTCAATGATACGTTTAGGTACACTACTTCTACGATTCATTTCAACAAATACTAGATATTGCCCGGGCTTAACTTCACCTTCGCTAACTTGTGCATCTAATACAAAATCATAACCACGTTCAAACCAATCAGCTAAATCATTTCCGGCAGCTTCACTTTTAACAGTAAATGCTAATGTTACTATTTCACTATCTTCACCCATATGAGCCGCATATTCATCTACAGTTACGGTAGGAAGCATTTGACCTACTAAGTCGTGATATTCTAAACCTTCATTTAATATAGTTTTATTTGTCATATTACATTGCCGGTAATGGAGGAGGCATTCCCATTCCAGGAGCTGCTGTACCGGTTTGATCCATCATATCCTGTTGTTGATCTTCCTCTTCACCGGTATCTTCTTTATCTAAATCAGCATCGTAGGCATCATCTAACTCATTCAAGTCAATATTCTGACCAGCCAAGTCAATAGAACCTTCACGGATATCATCCATCAATTCTTTGGGCATTTCAATATATACTAGCCATACTTCACGTAAAGCTGTTTTTGGATATCTTGTACCCGGGATATAATCATCTGGATTAGTCACAGCTACCGGAACCTTAATCTTAGTCTTTTTAAACTTGATTTTGCATCCCACACTAGCTAAACGTTTAGCACCACGTGGGTCGGGCATTAATTTGTATGGATACATGAATATACATGCTACTGTATAGCGTTTAACGTCAGGGCCCTGAACTAATTCGCCCAATTCCCAGTTCTTAAATGCATATAAGTCGGCTTCATCTAAGACTCGCTCGTAGTCTAGTAAAACAGCCATTGAGCCGTCACTGGTAAATATACCCTTAACGGTATCGATTATGCTAACATAATCAACGTTGTCAAAAAATTCGTCTGCGGTTTTCATATAAAGTATTTATCTTTTATAGTTTGAATACATCAAATAACGATATTTGATACCGTAGCCTAATATTTATCATTAATGGCTACACAATAAGTATGCTACTATGACTGATAGTATTGACCTTAAATAAACTTGAGTGTTATGAGAACTCACGCTCTACAAAGGAGAATTAACTTGAGCAAAAGAAAAACTAGCGCATTACGTACACAAGACACACGGTTTTCACACAGTAAAAAACAAGATAATCAAACATTTTACACACATGAATCAAAAACGATAGATTTCGCACAAGCACAACGGGAAATGCGGGTCAATAAAAAGCCCGTTCAACTTATCCCTAAGTCAGTTAACCAAGAAAATTATATCCTCGCACTACTGGATGAGCAGACAGATATTGTCGTAGTCACAGGTCCTGCGGGTACTGGTAAAACTTACTTAGCTATGCTTGCTGCCATAAAAGCTATGCGTAATGGTGAATGTGATAGAATTATATTATCTAGGCCTGCAGTAGGTGTTGATGACGAAAAACACGGGTTTTTGCCAGGAGATATCAATCAAAAGATGGAACCATGGACTAGACCGTTATTAGACGTTTTGCGTGAATTCTACACAACAAAGGAAATAGCCCACATGCTAGAAGAACAGATAGTGGAAATTGCACCTCTAGCATTTTGTCGAGGACGAAATTTCAAACATAGTTGGGTAGTATTAGACGAAGCACAAAACGCAACCCCGGGTCAACTTAAAATGATTATGACCAGAATCGGCGTCGGTAGTAAGATTGTAATTACTGGCGATATTGAACAAGCCGATCGTAAAACAGCCGACAATGGGCTATTAGATTTACAAAATCGATTGAGGAAGGGGGTGATTCCGGGATTGCAATTATGCAAATTTGAACTCAAAGACGTTCAACGACATAAAATCATTGAACATGTGCTTAACTTATACAGTTAACAAAATGGGGCTTAGGCCCCATTTGTCTTTGCAGTAATACTTGCTTCTTTTTCAAGTTGTGAAATAAGATTAGGATAAATCTTTACATAATATTCATGCATCTTATCCCACTCTCTATCTAAAGCTTTACCTTCAATTACGCATTTATCTACTGTTTTATTAGCATAATCTAATATAACATTACAGGTCTGCAAGTCACTTGGTTTAACTTTTTTTGATACCGCTACTTGTTCATCAATTTGCCCATTGGGCTTTCTCATGAATGTAATTAATAAATATCTCATGTTGATAATCCTATAACGCAGAAAGTTCGCAAAGAGTTGCTGCCAAACTAATTTCAGGTATACCCACTAAACTTAGATTAGCTAAACCATTTCTAATAACAATAATACTAGCATCACGCTTCTCATTAGACTTACCCCATAAATCTAAATTTTGATACATCCATGCATATGTATCTTCAATACGTGTAGGATACAAAGCAATATATTGTAATAACTGTTGTCTACCCTCAAGGATTTTGCCTGCTTTAAATAAATTAGTTGCATCAACTAATAATTCATTCTCACTAGATCCTTGTGTTTGTGGTGGTAATAGTTTCCCTGTACTACTATTAACCTGTAACTGATTTAAACATTTACGCAAATCTGGATATGTGGCACGAACATAACTATCTAAATCATCTAAATCAAATTCAATGTTTTCACTTACTAACACAGTTGCCGCTCTCGCAGTGAACTCTGTTTTATCTGTTTTTGTAATGTGAAACTCATGGCATCGTGACTTCAATGCAGGGATAATTCTATGCTGATAGTTACAAGTTAAAATAAATCTTGCTGTCATATGATATGCTTCCATATCATTACGTAATGCCGCTTGACCAGCTGGTGTCAAATAATCTGCTTCATCTAATAATACTACTTTGAAGCTACCAAAAGGCATTGTTTGTACAAAGTTAACAATCTTGTTACGTACAACATCTACGCTATTCTCACGTGATGCATTGATCTCCAATACATCATATTCACTTACATCAAGTTCGTGGATCAGTACTTTAGCAAGAGTTGTTTTGCCTGTACCCGGATCACCTGATAGTAATAAATGAGGGATAGATCCATCTTTAACCCAACCCTCTACTTGATTCTTTTGTCGTTCATCTACAAACACATAGTCTGCTATTGTGTTCGGCCTGTATGATTCTACCCAAAGTTTCTTATTCATTTTCTTAACATTTCTAATGTGATAATATGTGCGATACCCTGACCCATATCTTGGTCGGAAGGGATAATATGTAAATTATGGTTATGTCTATCTGTTTTGTCATCATAAGATGAGTATTCTAAAACATATCCACCACTAGCCATATGGATAGTAAAACTCATACCTCTACTATCAAGACTTGATCCTCTAACTAGAACACCTCTTCTATGAGTTTTTGTTTCTACTACATCACTGTCATGTGGATATTGTGGATGCAGAAAATTTTGTAATTTTTGTCTTAACCAATTTATCATGTGTGTTTTTCCAAATAATTATTAAGTATTGTTGTAGCTTCATCAAAGTCTACAGCATATACGATAGCACTAAGTATATCATCTTTTACACTAATGTCAAATGGTATATGACCATTAAATTTAAGATTTTTGGGTACAGTTGTAGTTACAGTAAATTCATGTAAATGTTTTGCCCGAAATATTAAGTGATCCGCTAACTCAATTGAATTCATTCATCCACTCCTGTCATGTTAATATACCTTATCACTTATTGTTTCATCTTCCATTGGTTCATCTGATACTAAGAGTATATCATTAGGATCAACTTTACGCAATGTTTGTTTACCTGCAGGAGTTTCAACTGTAATTCCACGTGTCCACCGACCATGACTAATAAGTATCCATTTACCAATTTCTAATTGTGGATCATTTTGATCAGGACCTATACCATAAATCTTTGCCCAACGAGGTCTAATGCCAGAACTTTTCTTATCATCATCCATTAAGATAATACCACCTGAAGTTACACGTTCATCAAAATGCATGTCAGATACAATGATATGATCCTTAAAGAATCTCATTGTATCTACTTTAGTAGGGCTAAATGCTGGTTTACTGTATTGGTTCATTTTTTACCTTTAATTTCCTGTGCTTTAATTTTTTCAATTTCTAAATCATCTTCTAATGATTCTTCTAATTCACGTTCAATTTCATTTAGTTGTGATAGATCAATTGCGGGTTTTGATGGAGGTGCCGCAGATGTTTTTGGCTTATTGCGTACCGGTTGTGCTGAACGATTACCTACAGTTTTGTTATATGAATCATTTACTTTGGCGGTAGCCGTTTTAATAATACGACCCTGCCCGTCAATAGTATCACCTCGAGCATTAACTTTCATATTACCGACTGCTCTAGTTTTTTCATTTCTTGCGGTTAATGCAGCCATATCAACTGTTTTACCCATTGCTGTTTTATAATTAGCCATTATATTCTCCTTATTTTAAAAACTCATCTATAGATAGATCATAGTATAAACTATTTATACGGTGTATTCCTATTAAAAACAATACAAAACTTGCTACACTACTACCCCTACCCACTCCCCAAACAATATTATTCTTACGCATTGTGTCAACCAAATACTTTAAATATTGTAATAATACAAACATATTACGTTCTTGGAACTTAATTAATTCCTCACCTGCACGTTGTAATTCTGCTTCACTTTTGCATTGATCTAACACCCATTTAGCAATATCTAATTCATAATATTCTTTGGGCATATGCCAATTTTTCTGCTTATTGTTATCAAACTCTTCCAGTGATATAGTTGGTTTTTGATACAATTGTAAATTTGGAATATTGTCTAATGATAGAAACCCATTAAATTCTATCACGCTATCAACTAGTGCATTATTGATAGTACGGGTAGGGTCTTGTAAGAATAATTCGCATAGGTCATTTTGATTAAAAATTAATTGACCATAATTATCAGTTTTCATTTGTATATTATAGCATAGTTATCAATAGTATACAATAGTTTTGGTTAGTTATTTTTCAAGATCGGTAGTGAAAACAATTTCACTTTTAATTTTAGGATCTTTTTCTTTCCAAATTAAATTGTATTCTGCCCAATCTGTTGATTGTGTTTTAAACAACTTAACAATTTTGTCTTTACGTACTGATTTTTTGACAGGATCTGATATTGATGTACCGTTATCTGTCCACCATCCGGCTACTTCTAAAGGACCACGTGGACTTTCAATATCATAACTAAACTTAACCTGATCGCTTATCCTTGAGCCTAAAGTAATATCAGTAATTACTAATCTTCCTTCAGTAATGCTATTCAGTTTAGTTAATAACAGTATAGTAATAATTTGATCGTAAGGTTCTTCGGGAACTGTACAAACTTTAAAGCCACATGAATTATATTTCTCAATAATTTTATGTTCAGTATCTTGTACAAAAATGCTATTCTCTAAACAATCATTTAGAAAGTATTTGATTCTTTCCATTGCTACGTTTTGTTCTCTAATAGATTCTGTTTCTACATCCATATATAATGATATAGTATATACGTTCATTAAAAATTCTTCTTGGAAATAAACACCTGCTTGAAATGAAAAATCTCGTTCTATGCGTGTAGTCAATTTTAGCTTTCTTTTTGAATATTGATTTGAGTTCGGTCACCTTGCTTTTTAAGAAGCTCATCCATTTTGCGACCATATTCAGCTTTATAGCTAGCCATAACCATATTTAATTGATGAATCATGGCACTGTTTTGCATACGATATGCAAAGTTTAGTTTTTTAGTTAATTCGGACATGACAGTCTGCAACTCCTCAAGAGTTTTATCAGATAGTGATGAAATGAATGGGTGTTCCATTCAAATATTTATTACCAAGAAGTTAGTGCAATTCTTTTCCATATATCAGTACCATTAAATGTATTTGCGCTAAATCCATTTGCAGTTGTTGTTAATGTAACATTGGCTCCTGCAGTGCCTGATGATCTAGTAGCACTTACAGAAATTGTTCCGTTAGCACCTGAGGATGCAATTGCTTTAACATAATATATTGTATTTGCTACCAAATTAGCTTGTGTTACGTTAGCTCCTGTAAAAATTATAGGATCGTTTAAAGTTAAGCTACCTGTATTTGAAACTGTTAACAAATCTCCAGTAGAACTAGCATTTGCAATTACAACTGTATTTGCAATTGAATTGTATGATGCAGTACATACATAAACATAGTTAGCATCTATTGCAATATCGCCGGCTACATCTCCTTGAAAGCCCGTTGGTGCCGGTGTTCTTTGTTGAACTTGTGATATTATTCTGGGATTATTAAATGGTTCTACTGTAATTGAATTACCGCAATCCAATGTACTGAATCTATAATCTAATTGGGTTACACCATATGGAATAGAAACTGTATTAGTATTGGCAACATTTGCATAATTTTCCAATGATGTTACACCGTCGGTCACTTGACTAGGGAATGATAATACTGCTAAATTATTTGATACTGCTAATTGTAATTGAACGTTACTTTGAGTACTAGTAGGACTCCATCCAGTAAATTGAATAGTAGTATTACCTGCAATAGTACCATACTGAACATCACCTAAGGATACATTTACTAATACTGTGCCTGATATTGCATTACCTAAATTGTAAGTACTAGCACGAAAACTACGTGTTAAAGCATTGCTAATAAGAGTATTAGCCATATCATTGTTTACTGTAGAATTTGCTAGTGCTGATTTAACAACTACTTTGTTTTGTAGGTCTGTGATTTCAGTACCAGCTGTATTCAAGTTAGTTCTAATTGCCGCAAAGTTATCTCTAAAACCTTGGCTGTTGTTATTTACCCCTGGTACAGGGTAATTTACATTGATACCGTTTGTGTTAATTGTGCTCATATTCGTTGTGTTCCGTTATATATTTAGTATTCTGATTGATCTGGTAAAATTGTTTCTCTAGGGAACAATACATAGAAATTCTTACTATCCAATGGATCAGGTACGGGTGTTGCACTTGGTAATCCTGTCCAAGCAGGTGGATTAAGATTTTTGTCGTAGTTGTATGTTTCACTTTTATCTACACTAAATCTATCAATTCTAAAGTTGATTTGATTCAGTGTATATTGCCAATTATTTTGTATATTATTTTTAATAGTTTCAGCATAACTAAAATAGTCTATTACAGTTGCTCCATTTAGAGTATGTGTTCTTTTTAAACCAGTCGCTTCAAATTCAGCATAAGTTAATTGTTCACCATCAACAATAATTCCAGGTTTAGTATAACATATAACCCAAGCTTGAGTATAACCTAATGTACCGCCATTTTCTTGTTGACTAGTCATCCACAATGGTAACAATCTGCTATCATATTCTTGCCCAACAACTTGTGCTACACGATTACGCATGTTGAATAAACTATTTGGATATAATGTTTGTGCATAGCCCGGTGTCCTACTAGTATAATAACCAGGAGGTAAATCTTTATTATAACTAGAATATGTATTAGTAACACTTGTATACCAAGGACCTAATCCCAAATTAATTGGTCTTGGCCATACAATTTCTTGTTGAATACTTATGCCTTGAGGATTAACTAAATTATCAATAACCTCACTATATACTACTTCATATATGATTTCACCTGCACTATTTTTTGCTAATGCAGTTTTTATTTCACCTAATGTAATATTTCTCCAATAATGATTTTGAGTTACTGCGGCTAAATATTCATCAATATTACTAGCATATATTCCATATGCATGTTCATATATAACATTAGTTGCTTTACCAAAATAAATGTCATTTGGTCTGTATAACATTTCTTCCGGAATTAATGTTTCATTAGATAACAAACTATTAATTATATTTCTATCATTTATACTAGTTGTAGCTTGTATATAAAGAGTATCAGTTGGTTGATTATATTCTTGCAATACAGTTACCGTAAATGTTTTTTCAGATTGTACTACTGAATATAAAGGTGAATATGCTTCTACAGTAAAAGTGAAAACTGTTTCTGTGTTTTGTGCTAATAATGTATCAGTGGGTTGTTCAGACACCCTACCGGTTATTTCACCATTGTCTAAAATATAAAGATTAGGAGGTAATGCCCCATCAACTATTCTATATGATAATTCAGTATCTGCTATAGCAGTAACACTTAATGTACTAATTGAACCATTAAAAATTGTACCTAAATCATTAGGAGTAACCCATACTATTGTATCAGTTATTTCATTACTTACATTATAAGTGAAGTTAAAATTAGCAGTAACAATATCAGTTCTTCCTGCTTTATAAACATTAACTGCAAAATTAAATGTGCTTAATCCAATTGAATTTAATGTCGGAACTCCAGTAATCCATCCGGTATTAATATCACCTGTCAATTCTGATGGCAAATTAATATAATCATATTCTAAAGTATTGCCATCAAAATCGTAACCTATTATTTTAAAAGCAAAATTCTCACCACTTCTAACTGTACCAATAGTTGCCGGTATAGATGGACTTACTGGTGGTAATATATAGTATCCATAATACGGATCACTATCAGTAATTACATATGTTCTAGGTCTAGTATTAAGTATAGTAGGAACACGTGTGTTAGGTGGATTACCTGGTCCACCTTGGCTTACCGGTGTGTTTTGATTTATAACAGTAATATTATATGATGCTGTATCTCCTCCTAACGCACTTGTTAATCTAAGAATAAAAGAATAAGTTCGTATAATGGGTTGACCGGTTGATACTGAAGGCAGGGTAACTGTCATAGATCCGGTACCAGTTGTTAATGCATAGACTGGTCCGTCTTGTGTAGCAGATATAGTAAATGTAGTTGTGCTATCAATTGATCTTATGTAATAAGTAGTTCCTCCGACTATGCCACCAAAAGCAGTATTAGTAAAAACTACCGGTCTTCCTACAGTAAATGAATTAGTAGTTGTACATGTAATTGTATTTGAAGAACCATTAGTAATTGTAGCATTTGTTACTATTTGATTTACTGTTACAGTAACTATAGGAGGATTAGGATAACCTCTAATTATACCCTCAGTATTAATCTCTAATCCAGGTGGTAATAGACCTTCTTGTAACTCAATTTGAATTGTATTAGTATTATCAGGATTGGAATATTCTATTGGTAACTCAATCCACACACTATCAATGGTGTTTAATATACTACCAGCTGGAGTTGTAAATTCAGGAATTGCCACACCTGAAATAATCATTGAAAAAGTTCGGTCACGAACTACTAATAAATTATCAGTGGCTCTAATTGTAAATGTACTACTTACATCTTGTGTTACTATCGGAGTAGTTCCACTTATTACCCCTGAACTATTAATTGTTAATCCTGCAGGTAATGTACCACTAAGTAAGGTATATGTAACACTAGTTGCAGGAGAAACGGCTGATGCTGATAATTGAACAGCCAACGGTATTGTGGCCGGGAATGTACCCAATGAACCTGCTGGTGTATTCCATATTGGTTGTGCCATATTAATGTGCGCCCAAATGTTGTAATGCCAAATGATAATGGTGTTTTCTATCTTCCAATCCAATAGTGCCACCATTAATACGTTTTGTTAATGTAATGAAATCATCTTTATCACAGAATTGATTTAGTTTATTATTGTCCCAGAACCAACCAGCACTGGCAACAGCACCATTTGGTGTTTCTAAATATCTTACAGTATCTTCAATACTCATATCTAATGCTTCTGCAAAACGTGTATAGTTATCACGACCGGTCAATTGAATTAGTCCACGACCTCTGAATCTAAATCCATCACCACTATTCTCATCACCGTTCTTCATACGATTAGCGTAAACACGATTAGCAATCATTTCTGGCTTACGTTCATATTGTTTTGCTAGTTCTTCATTAGGAAAATACTTTTTAAATGTACCCATCAATCCTTTAGCTGAGTAATTTAAGTTTTCAATGACAGCGTTAAAGCCACCACTTTCGTGTGCTATTTGTGCTAAGAAGCCAGCAATTCTACGTGGATTCTCAAACATCTCATAGTATTCTGCTACTGTGTTGAGTGGCTCTACATAACCCTCTAAGATAGAACGTTTTGTTTTTGGACACATTGCCGTTAATAATTCTATAGTTACCATATTATGTTCTTCCTACCATAATTTCTATTATACCTGTTTTACCGTCAAAATCAGTTAGTGCTTTTCCTAATACAGTTCCCATATTAGGTGATTTACAAGATATAGCATGACCGTTGTTTGAGCTAACCATCATATCACCTCGTTTTACTGGTCCAATTACTTTAGCCGGAACACGACCTTGTAATGCAATTGCAATAGGATATTCACAACTGATATCAGTATTCATTATATATGCTGGTTTTGTTGTAACAATGCCAGCAACTAACCTACTCATATATGAATTACAAATTTGAACTTCTTGTGTGCCGCCAAATTCAATTACCGTGCCTGGTTCAATATTTGAATCACCTGCATAATATTCTGCTAAGTCAGCATATGTAGCCCGTAATTGGGATCCAGCTGACAATGACCAATTACCAGTAATAGTTCCTGCTGTTGAGTTTGCACCAGTACTAATAGTAGTTGTTGTTAATGAGGTCAATGTACCAACACTTGTAATATTTGGTTGTGCGGCTGTTGTTACTGTACCTGCTGTTGTTGCCGCACCACTCAATGAACCAACAAATGTAGTTGATGTAACGCTTGACAGGCCTGCAACTGTTGTTACTGTTGAACCAAGCGTTAATGCTGTGCTACCTAATGTTACACTTGCATTTGCTAATCTTGCTTGAGCAAGAGTACCTGAACTAATGTTACTTGCATTTAGTGCTGTTAAAGAACTACCATTACCTGTAAACACGCCTGTATTTGCAGTAATATTTACACCAGTAATTGTACCATTTACACCTAATCCAGTCAGTGTACCAACACTTGTAATATTTGGTTGTGCGGCTGTTGTTACTGTACCCGCAGTTGTTGCAGTACCCGCAGTTATTGCGTATGTTGCGTTTGCTACAGTTCCGGTTACATTTGCACCTGTTATACTTGCTAAATTTGAACCATTACCTATGTAATAGTTAGCAGTGATAATATTTGCATTAGCATTTCCGGTATTAAATGTACCATTAGCAATAGTAGGTCCATTAATAGTGATTGATGTTAGTGAACCCAAGCTTGTTATATTTGGTTGGGCGGCTGTAGTTAATGTTCCACCTAATAAAGTTGATGTTAATAATCCAGTTGTTTTATTAAAAGTTAAGTTAGCATTACCTGCATAAATTGTTCCACCGTCATTAAATATTACTTGACTATTACTACCTTGTACCGGTAATAGTGTACCGTTATTCCAAGTTAATGTTCCAGATCCATTAGTCATTAAAAATGCATTGGCATTGCCGCCGGTAATTGTTACATTACCCACTGGACCTAAATTACTTGCACCAGATACATTTAACCCTGTTAATGTTCCTAAACTTGTAATATTGCCCTGTGTAGCATTAATTACATTGCCGTTGAAGTTACCAGTAATAGTACCGGTAGCGTTTAAATTACCTGCTACGTTAACCCCTGTTCCAGTGACAACTAAAGTAGTGTTACCGGCAACAACGGTATTAACATTACCATTAGCTCCCGGTATACTTACATTACTTGTACCATTAACAATAGAGCTACCTGCTGAAATAGTAATATTAGAAATATTACTGCCATCACCGTATAAATATTGTCCCTTAACTATACCACTATTAGCATAAACATTTCCTGCTGTCACATCAGCAGTTACTGTTACTGAGCTTAATGTACCGACACTTGTAATATTAGGTTGTGCCGCAGTTGTTACTGTACCCGCAGTAGTAGCACTGTTAGCAATACCATGTAAATTACCAATAAAATAATTAGCAGTAACAGCATTACCAAGATTTGCATTTGCACCGGTGATATTACCAGAAACAGTTAGATATCCGGATACATTAGCACCAGTACTAGTAACAATGAATATGTCAGCAATGCCTGCAACACTAGTAGTTACATTACCGTTTGCCGTTATACTAACATTACTATTACCATTAACAATTGAACTACCAGCCGAGACAGTTAAGTTACTTAATAAACCACCGTCACCTACAAATATTGCATTGGCTCCAGTAGTAGATACATTTCCACCTATATAAGCTGATGACCTAATATTACCGGTTACATTTAATGAAGTTAAATTTCCTACGCTTGTTACATTTGGTTGTGATATAGTTGTTAATGTTCCGCCTAATGTAGTTGCAACAACTCCGGTAGCACCAATATTACCTACATTAGCATTTCCAGTTACTGTTAAGTTTGCTAGTGTACCAACACTTGTAATATTTGGTTGACTGTTAGAGTTTGTTGTTAATGTTCCGGTAAGATTTGCTAATGCTCCGCTGACACCAGAAAAATTAGCAGAAAAAACATTTGCCGGATTAATATCTATTACTAATATTTGAGAAGAACTGGTAATATTAGCAGATGTTCCGGGTGTACTACCTGATCGACTAACTAATAATGAAGATGTGGATACTTGTACACATGCAATATTAGCTGTAACAACAACACTACCTGTAGGAGTATTAACTGTAATGCCGGAACCATTATTAACTGATGTTACACTACCTACAGTGGCTGCTGCATATATTTCATCAAAGTTATCTTGTACTTTTTGGAATGCCGTTCTTATTGCATCCGCATTCGGATCGTCGGGGAAGGAACCGAAATCTATGTTTTGTTGACTCATAACTATATCACCTTATTTAGTATTTATCGTTTTTTTATAAAGACTATAGCCAAAAAAATACCCGACTAATGCCGGGTACTTTTACACAGAACTAATTACTTAAGACCTGCTAGTTTTTTCCAATCAGAAACAGATTCATTGATACCTGTCATTCCGTTTGATACTGTGCGATTAACTTGATTGGCAATAACAGGAATAGTTGTTTGGCCAGTTGATTTACGCTTGTTCAAACCACCGCTGATAACATTCATCATAAAGTCCATATCAGTTTCAAATGATGTATCTGAAGCAGATTTACCCGGACCTGCATCATTGGCCCATTCGTCTATCTTTTCTTTCTTCTCTTTTTTATCTTTCTTGTCATCATACTCAATGTCTTTTTTGACTTTCTTACCAGCTTCTTCTGCCTTGTCGTCATCTTTACCCTTATGATCTTCATCATATTCGATATCTTTAGCGACTTTTTTAGCGGCTTTTTCTGCTTTGTCATCTTTCTCACTAGTAGATTCTTCAGATAACATTGCTAATTTTCTATACAGATTGGCAAAACTTGATTCTTCTAAACCATCCTTCTGTTTTTCATCTTCATCTTCTTCATTCATAGAAGCTTGCATTTCTTCTTCTGCATCACCGGCTTCAACACCAATGTTTCCTGCATCACTTGCTTCACCACCGTCACCACCTTCTTCAAGTGGAGCATCTGTATCAGCAAAGTTTTTACCGGCAGCTGTTGCTAATGCGGCATCACGTGTGGCATCTGTTTGTTCTTCTTCAGCTTCATCATTGTTGTTAGGATTGATTTCTTCGGCAACTTCTTCTTCTGCCTGGGGTATCGTTTCATTTTCTTCAACAGCCTCACCGCATGAATGACCCTCTTCCATCATTCCACCGCAACTTTCACATGTTTCTTCATGACCATGATCATGACCGTGCATTTCTTCACCACCTTCTTCTTCATAATCACCGTTTGATTGAGCAGGGCCTTGACCAGTCATTTTACGAATTAATGATAACATATCATCATGGTCATCAACTACTTCAATATTAGCTTGAGGACCTTCACCACCGTCAACATCAACTGTCATTGGTTGACCTGTGTGAGAGTGACCAGCATCATCGCCACCAAACAAGCCTAAACCTGCTGATTTGATTATACCTAATAATTGGTCAGCTTCTGCATCTTGTGCTGAAACACTTACTGAATCAGGAGTGCCTTGTTGACCTTTACTGATAGAAACAGTCATTCCTTCAGTAACATCTTTACCTTCTAAGATAGAATTCAATTCTTTTTCCCATGCTTCAAAAGCGAATGGACTTTCTAGTACTTCCTTGTCTTTGAAAGTTTGACCAAATGCCTTAAAGGTGTTACCCGGAGTCTTGATTGCTTGTTGCTTCATGTAAGAAGTTTTATCCATTTCGTACATGTCATCTTCCATAGTAGGTGTGTGAGCACCGTAACTAGCCATATCAGCTACTTCGTTATTTGCTTCACCGATATAACCTTGAATTGGCATTTGACCATAGCACTCATCTAAACCTTCTTTGAAGCCTTCATGATAGTGTCTTGATTCTTCCATATCATCATAATTGCAATTGTATGCTTGCTTAGATAATGCGTGTGCTTTACCTGTATGGCGAGCTGCTTTTAATTTGTGTTCCATACCTTCTTTCACTTTCTTTTTCTTAGACAATTCTTTGAAATCTTTAGCATCTAGCTTACCTTTTGGTTCTGCTACATCTAATTTATCTTGATTACCTGGCAAGTCTTTAGTAACTTTCTTACCTGCTGTTTCAGCTTTAGCACGTGCTTCACTCATTGGACTCAACAAACTATCGTTTGGTGGTTGATCGGCTTCACGAATTTTCTTTAGTTGTGCACCAGCAATACGTTTAGCTGCCTCTACACCATACTTAGGTGTTAGTTTCTTAACTAATGCATCAAAGCCTGTAGTAGCATTGTTGTGCTTACCGATATCTTTCTCATTTACTTTTTGTGTAGTTGGTACATGTCCAAATGCCCCAGCTTGTTTTTTAGATGCACGATCTAAACCCTGAGCACGTTTATCATCGCCACCCATAAACTTGTCAAAGGCTTTATCTTGATAACTAGCAACTGTGCCGGCATCTAATTCATTTACTTGTTGGTCAGGCATCAAAGTCATTTCGCCTTTGCCAATAGATTGTTTAATCTGATTAGCTAAATTTTGATTATCAACAGTACCTAAAACTTTATCACCTTGCTGAATAACTTGTGTATTCTTTTGTGGTTGACCAGCTACTTGTTGTTGCTGGCCAGGCATTGCTGGCTTTTGACCCATTGAAGTTTGTCCAGGTTGTTTAGGCATTTGACTTGCTGGTTTGATTTGAATCTGTTCAGCTTCGTTCAATGCTTTGTCTAGTGAATCAAAATATTCTTTTAGACCTTTTTTCTTTGTTTTGGGTTCTTCACCAGGATCAGTACCATCATCTACTTTATTAGAGGCATGGCTTTGTGATTTACCTTTAACTACTGTAGTTTTCTTTTTATCATGTTTAGGCAACTTAACATCTTTACCAGACTTAACACCAAATGCACTAAAGTCATATTTTTTAGTTTCACCTGAATCATCTGCGTCTTTCTTAGGACGACCTTTGCCTTTTTTCACAGCAGTAGATTTAACTTTATGACCCTCGTCATCTTCGTCATCTTTACGACCGTAGCCACCGGGTTCAGCAGTATGCTTTAGTCCAGTTTTAGTTTTTTCTTTTGCTTCGTTCAACTGGTCTAGTTGTGATAATAAACTTTTGAAATCCATGTTATGTTCCTTTTATTTTGATACGCTGGCGCCAGTTGCCGGCTTTGGTGGACGTTTAATTGTACTCATTGGACTCTTATCGCCCATTTTTTCATCATCTAAATATGGTTTGAATGGATCAAACGAATTTGGTGTTTTTTGTCCTGCATAAGGGATATCAATAGTTGAACCCTTCATTTGATCTTTGATGCTAGTTAAATAACTATCACCATATGCTTTATTTGCTTCTTTAGCACCAGGTTGCTCACCCATTTCTTCATGTGTAAGTATTGGACTATCTTTCATTTCATTAGCATAACCTTCAGCTTCACTGTTAATACTATCATCAAAATCAGTAGTAATAACACGAACCATATTAACATTATAGCCCAATAATTGAGCAATTTGTTGAATCATTGGTTCAGTAGCTGGATATCTAAAGTCTGCCTTAATAATAGTTACAGATTGATTACTCAAATTAGGAAATCCATATGGATCTTTTTGTATAGGTGTCTTAGTTGGATCACTGATTCGTATAGGATCAAACTTGTTTAGATTGTACTTAAACATATCTATAAAGTTTTTATCAACGTCACCAGCAATCTTTATAGTATAGTTGTAACTCTTAAGACTTTCGGTTATGTATGTTTTTAGGCTTTTCATTTCATTATTCCTGTATTATGTATTTATCATTGTTCATTTGTTTTAGTAGCCAACATCTTTAACAACTCGTTACGGTCTAAAGCTTTGCCTTCACCGACAGGAGTATTCTCTATCTCTTCGGATTTGCTAGCTAATTTTTGATCCAACTGTGCTTTTTTAAGCTGTAAATCAATCATTTTTAACTTTTTATTAAGCTTTGCAGTCTTAGCTGTAATAGCATGGCCTAACATATTACTTGCAACACTAAAAATTTCGCTACTAAATCTACTATCTACTTGCATACCCAAATCACTTAAATCTTTAAAACTATCTACTGCCATTTGTGCTAGTTCATCTAGTTCTCCGTCACTTGCATCTAATCCACGTACTTGTGGCAATGCTTGGTCAATCTTTTCTAACGCACTTAATGCATCAGTGGTTATCTCATGTGCATTTTCTGGAATAGGAATATGCAAGCTGTCAATTTCATCTTGTGGTAATTCAAACAATTCGGTTAATTTTTTTGTCATACAAGTATTTAGTTACTTGCTTCGCCCATTATAGAAAAGGTCATTTTCATTAATTACTCTAAAAGTTAAACCATTTTGTGAACACCATGCACGTGCGGATGCCCATTTAGCGTGGTTGACTGCCACAATAGCTTGGTCTCTAGCACTAGCTGTTCTGCTTTCAATTAGTGATTGTTTTTTTGGTTTGATTTCAACAAGTTCAGCTATTTGCTTCTTATACTTATTTTCATATAAAACTAAAAAATCCGGAACATATGTGCTAGCTTTTCCGGTTAAGGGGTTTCTATATGGAATTCTAATAGATTCACTTGCCCATTGAATTATGCTCGAATTAGAATCCAGGAACATCATAAATGTGAGTTCCCATCCACTACGATATCTAGGTGTATGTTTACCTACATATTTTTGAACATTTTTTGGAGTGAATATACCTTGAGCAAACTTTGCCATGATTATTGCACGATGTTACGTGCTACAGGTTGAGTTGGTTGAGGTATTGTACTGACACCGTATAAACTAGTTTTAGATTTAAAACTGTTTAAGTAGTATGATATAACCTGATTCATTTGCAATTTGTTAGTACCTTGAATTTGGCCCAACAAATCTAATACAGGAATTCCTGTTTCTTGTGATATTCTAAATAAAAATGCAGTAAAATTACCTGCGATAGCTCTAGTAGCGCATACTGTTTTAAAATATCCATTAACAATATCAAATTCATTACCGTTAACTACCATATTAAATGAATAGAAATCATCAAATATTTTAACTGTTAAATCAGTTGACGTGCGGTCATCTATAATTCGTGCCATGAGTTATCCTCCTGTACTATTTATATTAGGAGGAACTACGGCTCTACCATTTGCTTGTTTAGATTGATTTGGTGTATTACCAAATATAGGTAAATTAAATAATACATTTCTTCCAGTATTATTTAAAGGATTCATAATAGCATTAGTGATTCCAGTTGTTACTTCACTCTTAATTGCTTGTTTTAAATTCATATTTTTAAGAGTATTATAAGTAGCACCTGCTTTTTGTATAGCTCCTAATACATTTGTGTTTTCTCCGGACAAATCGTTAATGACGCCATTAACTCCGTCTACTAAACCACCTTGACCTAATATACTAGCCTGACTTCCCGGTCTTGTAATAGGACTAGGTACTCTATCATAATTAGTCTCTAGTCCAAATCCAGCAACAATATTGCTAGGTTCTTTACCATTAATAGCACCTTGGAAATATTTAACAGTTTCATAATCTAATGTCATTGTATTTGTCATTGTACCATTACCCTGTGAATAATCGTAGGTATCATGTGTAAATCTATTAATGATAGGATTAATTAAGGTATATGCTACATAATTATGTTGATTAAATCCAAATATTGTAACGTTCTTAAAAAATGGAATTTTAGTTTGTCCATTACTAGCTTGTATATTAGTAGCAGGACTATCAGGTGTTTCTCCTACATAGCCCCAATTAGTATCACCTGTAATAGATTGTGAATAGATATTTCTTAAATTATAATTTGTATTATTGGGACTATTAGTACTACCATTACCTGTTTGTTGTGCTTGTCTTCCTGATACCGATGCTACTGGAATACTTGCATCTTTATAATAATATGTATAGTAATTATACCACATATTACGAATTAAATTACCATTGTCATCATGGAAGTTAATATCTATAGGATCATATTTAATTTTTGTTTGTACAATACGTTTACGATTGTATTGATTCATTGTATGTGTATCAAATGAGTAGCTAGGCAATTTAATAGATTTAACAGCTAAGCCAAAGTTTGCACCTTGAGGTAATCCTACTGCATATGCACTTTGATTGATTTCAAAATACACATGGAATAGGAATTTAAATTTAGGTGCATATTGATATGCATTAGGTCTGAATGTTTTACTAGCGTGAGTATAATCACGAAGGTAGTCGTTGCCGAAGAATCCTCCGGCAGCGTCTGTTAGTAAGTTTTGAAAGAATCCAGACATTTAATATATTAAAATATATTAAGTTGTAGAACCAATACCAGTAGTTGATTGTCCACCAAAAGCACGTCCAACACTTGTGCCAACACCTGAAGTCAATGGTGATTGAACTGCATTGTCAAAACGAATTGCCATCTGTATAGTTACTACTTCATTAGAACTGTATGCTAAATTATTGTAATTAGCACCTTGTAAGAAACATCCATATACTTCCCATGTTTCTAATACCACAGGAGCAGCAGTACCGTTACCACCATCTAAGATTTCAATGTTTGTTTGGAACTTATAATCTTGACCAGTAGCCGCAGATGCTTGTTCAACAAAGTCCATTTGTTTCTGTAATTGTTGACCAACCAATTTTGAAACACTACCGGTAGCGTCATCTCTAACGTTGATTGTCATAGGTTGCCATTCGTGACGTCCTGCCAAATACATAGTAGAGTTATAAACTGGTATAGTAATCTCACCAAAACTAACTGAAGGGCGTGTTACGTCAATAACTTGCTTAGTTAATTCATTTGTAGATGCACTCGTACCAAAGTTAAGAAAATTAACTCTAAAACGATATTGTAGTTTGGGCATTAGCAAGCCCTGATTTCCGCCAGCATTATCAGATGCTACGGTCATGTTAAACAATGATTGTGAGGCTATTGCCATTTTTTTCTCCTGTTATTAATATTTATCTATTTAAATAGATACCCCTTTCGGGGTATCATATTTTATTATTGTCCACCAAGCTCGCCTGTGTTCAATATACGAACTGGGATATAGATGAATTCAGCTGCCTTAACTGGCTCAACTGCAACATCAATCCACAATTCATTTCTATCGATTCTTGCTGGAGTATTGTTACTTTCGTCACAAACTACAAGATAATCATATAGACCGCGTTTTGCAACTAAATCAACCATCAATGTTTGTACAACACCTGCAATTTGATTACGTGTCAATGCATCATTAGGTTCAAATACGAACGGTCTTGCTGCCAATGTTAATTGTCTACGTATGTAAGCAATTAAACGAGCAACGTTAGTTCTATCTAATGCACTTGAACTATTAAAGCTTGTTTTGTTACCGTAATTCAATAAACCAACACCAGTAAAGAATACTAGAGGATTAATGAAGTTAATATACAATACATCACGTATACCTAAACGTGTTTTAATTGGCATAAATTCACCAGTAGTACTATCAACATAACCAATACTTAATGCATTGTCAATTGTACCACGACGAGTACCTGCTGCCGCTAACCACGGATAGCTAATAGTATCATTACGTAAGAATGTACGTAACATCATATATGATGCCGGTACTGCTACTTGATTACCTGATAAGTCTGTTGCCAATCCACTAGGATAGAATAGACCCATATACGTATCACGATTTACAAGACCTTCTTCACCTGTACTTGCTGCACCAGCTTCGTTATTAGCCCATGCTTGAATTGCAGTAGCATCATCCGGTAATCTCATTGGGGTATCACCTAGAATATAACCAGTTTGACCACGGTCATTATTCAATGTAATCATACCAGGCTGTAGTTCTGGATAATTAGGTGTTGCTAGCAAGTTAAAGAAGTTATCTTCATCACGTATTGCTGTATTTGTAGCAATTGCCGCATTCAATGATTGTACAACCATTGCACGTTGTGCTTTACGACCCATATATGGTGCACCATTTGTCTGATTGCCACTTACTGTTACCCAAGTATCAGTATATGTTGGCAATGTTTCATCTGGGAAATCTGTACCATTAAAATAGTTTGATCTATATTGTTTTACGTTATAACCACTACGGCGTGTATTAAACAACAACATACCTGATGGATACAATGTTGGATCTGGAGCATCTAAATCTAAATTATTGCTAGTTAACAAACTAACAATTGTTGGGATAGGATCATCTACTGGACTTATTGTATCCTGATCACTAGACCAACGAGCATCAGCAAAAACTACACCCGTGCTACTTGTTTGGTCTGTGTTATTTATTAACACCCACTGATCAGTACCACTAACACTCTGCCAACGGCTGATTATTGGATAATTTTCTAAATCACTAGTGTCAATCCATATGTCACCATATTCTAGTGGAGTACCATCACTTTGTACTGCAGGAGATGTAGCACTAATTAATGGTCCATTTGGATCAGTTACGTTAGTGCCACTTGGTAGTGGGAAACCATTACTATCGTAATCTCTATTACCATAACCATACCATTGACCCGAGAAGTTAATCATAATATCAACTTGGTCAACTACACTGTAGAACCAGTTTGTATCATTAGCAGGAGCAACTGCAGGAGCACCTTCATTAGCAGTGTATGTAAATTCTACCCAATTACTTAATTGTGTAGTAAAGTGTGATGGGGGTTGACCTGATATATATGTACAAGATGTTGCCGCACCAGCAGATACTGATGTAATTTCAAGAACTAAATCATTTGCTGGTGTTGTTCCACCTAAACTAGTACCTGCGATAGTAACGGTGTCACCTACTGCATAACCACTGCCACCTGCACCACTAACACCATCACCATTTACTACATAAATATTTAAAAATGTATTAACAGCAAATGTAGCACCTGATCCTACTCCACTAGTTGATGTTTGAGATACAATAAATGATGCACTGTTAGAAATGCCAGTCTTTACACTACCAGTTGTACCAATGATAAATCCAGCATCTTCTATTAACCCATTAGATACATTAATATTAGTAAAAGATGAATTAAAATAATCACTTAAAATAATTTCACCACCTTCAGTATGTGTCAATTGTATAGAACCGTCTGTTGTTACACTTGCAGTTGTATATGGTATATTAGCTGCTGCCCAGGCTGTTACAAAATCTGTAGCATCTGTGTTGTCTGCTAATGTAAACTGATATCCAGAACTTAATGATGTGCTTCCGGGAATACTTACATATACTAACATATAATATGGACCACTAGTAAAGTTTGGAGCCGTATTAGAACCGGTAATTACAGTTGGACCAGTAGCAATTCTTTCCCACATATAAACAGGGGCAGATGATGCCTGTGTATTGAATGAATACTGAGCATATATACTACCTGCAGGAATAGCTTGACCACCGGTAGCATCTAAATTACTTGTTGCTGTCCAATCTGATGTAGCTAAAGATACATTTTTAGTTTGGAATGATTGGGTGGCACCATTGAACACTGATAGTACTGGATTTAAACCAGTACCAGCAGAACCAACTTTTAACCAGACTGAACCAGTTGGTCTAGGTGTTGATTGATTGCTTCCCCATAATGGCATTTGAGCACTTGTACCATATGCAATTACTGGTTGATTATATGAGCCTGCCACTAATCCCATGTCAGTCAATGCAGTGCCAGCACCGTTAGCTATATCAAGACTTTGTGTACCTGAAACAATATGTTGACTACTGAATAAACATAACTTACCACTACGAACTTCTGCTGTTAATTGTGGCCAATCTAAAGAATTAATTGCGGTAGCAACTCCTGCTACATTATTGTTAGGTGCTACAGGAACTGTAATAGTTGCTGTTACACCTGCTATACCCGACAAATTAATTGTAAATGTATTGCCCGCTGTTAAAGATGGATTAGATTCGGTAGCCTGCACTGCAGGTGTGTCTAACCTCCAACCATCAGTACCTAATTTTACCCAAACATTAGCAGTTGTTTTATACCAATAAGTTCTTTCACTTCCGGTAGGTACACTAGTAATTTGAATAGCATCTACTGCATAATCACCGATATTACCAATACTACTATTAGGTACACCTGCAGTTAAATCAGTTGCATTTGTGATAACAATTGGATTTTGTAATGTGAATTGACCAGTGGTTTGATTAAACTCATATATACCCCATGTACTTGTAGTAGTATCTAACCAATATGTACCAGAATCTGGATTGCCTGTTGGACGACCTGTTTGACCTACTAAGCTAGCTAAATCAATATCAGCACGTAAAACATAACAACGATTTGTTACACCTAATGTTGAATAGGCTGCTAATAAACCATATTCATTTAATTCATAACCCTGAATTGGTGTTCCATTTGTCGTTGTATAGAAAAATGGTGTACCATACAAGTTTACCAAATCTCGTTGACTTGTTACTTGGAACAGTTTATTTGCGTTAGCCGCTGTAGTTGCGGCTGCTACACCTGTTCCGGATGCATCAGCTTTGTTTTGTGCTGTTGCTAATAGAATAAGTGGGACTGAATTCGTTGGGGCTGGAAGATATTGACTCTGGTCAATGATCGTTACTTCTACGCCTGGAGATGTTAATGCCATTTTATATTTCCTTTATGTAAAATTTTAAGGTTTACTACCTGTTTGCATATTAATATTTATCAAATACCTATAAAAAGGCTTACTTACCGTACCTTCGAAGGTTCTGGGCATAAATACATTATGAGACCTGTATGCAATACTTGTGGAAAGAATCACTGCGCTGTTAACTACAATCGTGCAGGAATAACACACTATAGAAGTATGTGTGATGAGTGTGGGAGAAAGAAAAATAAACTTAAACCACGTGCCCCTAAATGGAAAACTAAAGGTTATAAGAAAAAAACCGCATGTGACTTATGCGGCTTCAAAAGTTTATTTACAAGTCAAATTACAGTCTTTCACATTGATGGTAATTTAGATAACGCTGAACTATCTAATCTACGTAGTATCTGTCTTAACTGTGTGGAAGTGGTTAAAAAGAAAGAAGTTACCTGGAAACGAGGAGACTTACAGGTTGACTACTGAGTTCACTTGTTTATGTAACTCATCAATTGAACCATTGTTATCGATATAGTAATCATACAATAAGCCTACACTAGAATACTCACTAGCATGAACAGCATAGTTGCTTAATTCTACCATAGCTTTTAGTCTTTGTTCGCTACCTTCAGGCTCATTGTTATAATCAACTGCGGCACTATACCAAACTGGTCGCTCACCCCTGTTAACTCGCATTGTAATTCCACCTACACTTTTAATAGAATTAACTTCATTAACAAAACGACAGTCTGTAATCACAATGTTTTCATCAGTTTGTCGTAGTTTGTTCTCTACACTAGCTACCCAAATATCAGTATGAAAGTTATTACGACAGACTTCTGTTCCCCAGTATTGTAATACCCAACGTGGGGTGATTTCCATACCTAATCGGGCACTCCACCATTCATCTTTTTGCTCGCGCCAAGCTCTACTGGTTTTAGTTGAACCTTCTAAGTATTCTCTATTCCAGCCAAAGACGGCTGCTACTGCGTCTTTTAAACTTGCCGCAAAACTAACACGTTTGAATCCGTGAAATGTGCAAAGATAGTCAGCAATTGTGTCCTTGCCGCTACCTATCAGGCCGCACACACCTATAATTTTATTTTTCATAAGCTGATTATGACATATACTAATAGTAATGTCAATTAGAATTTACCCTATTATAATCCTCAAATAATTCTTCTATTGTTTTGTGACATTTGGCACCCTTACTAGAGTTTTCTATTTTTGGAATTAATCTTAGATTAGTCCAATGCCCAATAACTTCTGCAGGAATATTATTTTTGAAACCTTCACTAATACTGTAAATGTGGTCTAAGTGAAGGTCTCTACTTCTTGACAACCGATTAGGATTAATATCATAAAAATGTTCATACCAGTTTTTATTAGTGACCAATTTAACAGCGTTATAATATTCTACTTCCAGAGTTCTATCTACTCCTGAATATCTACTGATTGCAGATTTAGAAAGTTTTTGCCGTATAGCAGGACATTTAGAGGGATTATCAACTCCATATTTTTCCATCCAAGTTTTTCTGGCTGCTTCTAAACTAGATGTGTAATCTCTGTTACGTTCATTCCAAGGCTTATGATTACCCTTAATAAATCCAGTTGAGAATTTTTCATTAGCTTGCATAGATTTATTAGGATCTTTTTGTCTCCAATGATTACCAGTAGTTGCACTACTGACTATCTTTCCGATACCTTTATTTTTTGCTTCAATGGACGCAAATCTTCTGTAATCTTTTTCATTCCATCGCAATGCTTCTCCGGTAATTGGACATAGCTCTATGGAATATTTTTCATGTAATACATGCCACACTCTTTGTTTAGGTTTAGCATTTTTTGGTAAAAAAGAGGTGATTTCTAATATTTTATTCCATAATTCAGGATGTGTTTTACTCAAATATCTAGTTACAGATTTATTATAACTTGTATCTTCAGCAATTATGGTTGCAAGTATGTTTTTCATACTTGTATTTATGCCTTATCCTCAAACCCAAGTTAATTTAGCCTTGTACCCATGTTAAGGGAGCGGAATAATCTACATAGTTTTTCAATTCTTGTATTAATTGTTCTTGTAGTTGTTTACTTTCAGCCTTCATTGCCGCACCATTTAAGCTTGTACCGCCACCTGGGCCTGCAATACTAGCAAACTTCTCACGTGCTTCACCAATGATACCTTTTAAAACAGCATAAACCCAATCACCAATCCAAACGCCAGCACCCGGATCTTGCAACAATACTTCTTGTGTTCTTTGAACGTCTGCCCAAATCAATATACGCTCACCAGATCCTTTTGGATCACGAACAATACGTAGTACTTTGGTTACTGGATCAAATGTATAAACTACATATCCACCAAACATACGTGCGGCTAATTCAACATAACCAGCATAGAAATCATATGTTGCCATACCACCTGCATAGTTATAGTTTAGCAAATATGTGTTTAGAATAGCTGAACTAAATGGGTCAAAACTGCTAGAACTTGGCCCTGTTTCTAAACCAACGGTTCTACGATATAAACATCTGACGTTAATAAACTCGCTAGGAAGTGTGTATGTATCAACATTCTTTTCTATTGTGAAAAGAGTATAAGATTCTTGTGTGGCATTTTGCGCTCTTTGACGATAGACTTTGATAGCATAGTTATATGCCGCCTCATAGTGTTGAGGATCTAGTTCCAAGTCAATGATGCCATCTCCTAGACGATATCTAACGTTTTGGAATAATGCTTGTTTCAATTCATCTAATGTTAGACCAGATGGAGTAGAAAGGATATTTGCTGTTGCTGATATTGTCATATGTGTTTCCCGATATTGTATTTATCAGGAAACATTATATAATTATATACCTTTAATTTGATTCAAAAAGTTGATTAAATGTACTGTTAGCCATTGTTAGCATTTTTTTCATACCTGAATTGGGTATTCTTAATGCATAACTTTTGCCAGTACCATTAGGACCGGGCTTATGTTCTAATTTACCATACTGTCCGCCGGCTGTAATTGTTTGTCCTACATATATTTGTCCCTGTGCAATGAGTTCAGCACGACATTTTTCATATGCATCCTCTAATTCTTTTTGAATTTCTGGATCAGACAAATCTACTACTTTACCAGTAGCACTAACACCACCGGTACATTCTTCTTTGTTAATAGTAACCCTATATTGTGTTTGTAACTTTTTCTTAAATGGTGTTTGATCCCACGGGGTAACTAGAATGTCGTCATATGTCATTGTGCCAACTGTATGCATTGCATCAGTTGATGACTTTCTGCTTTTAACTTCAATTCCGGGTAAGTCAATTGTACCATTTTGATCTATGGGATATCCTTGCCTCATCATTTCTTGTTCAAGGATTTTACCATTTCTACCATCATTTACTTGATCCGGATCTACAAAATCTATGTTATCCAGATTAACTTTTAGAGATTTAATTTTAACTTTCATATATCACCTTCTTTACGATTTTCACTATAATGTGCATCAAATGACCCGCCGGGATAGCGTGATTCTAATTTACGCACGTTTTCATCAATAACGTCATTTGGATCAAGGTTCAATGCTCTACAAGCATTAATCCAATACCACATAACATCTCCTAACTCACGCTTTAAGTGAAACACTTCAGCATCAGTTAAAGGTTTGCCCTGAAAAAACATCTTTTTGGGCACTTCAATAAACTCTCCACCTTCTGCCGCTAATCCTAGACAAGCGGTTAATAACAATGGTACATTGATATCAGGACCATGTACACCATCACCAATGTAATTACCATCAAGTTCATCACATCGATCCATAAATGTAGTTAAGTCATTACTAGCCTTGCTTGTTACAGCTTCTACAAATTCACTATATTTGTTTAAATCAATTTTACTCATTAGAATGCTTTCAAAATAATCATATGTTCATTAAATCTACCATTAGGTGTTGTACTAACTGCTTTAATGTCTTTAAAATACTTACGTGCCGCAGGCTTGCTACCCATAACTTCTTTAATCTGCTCACTTGGTTTACGTAGTGTCTTTACTTCACTTTGTGCTGAATCAAATCCCAACAACGTACTACCTTTAACTGTAAATGTTTTGCTATAATCATCCGCAATGTAATGGTGTAACTTGCGTTTTGCAGTATCATAAACCCATGCTTCACTTGCACCATGCAATTTGATAGGACTGATACTTACTAAATCAAGTTTTGTTGCAGTATCTTTGAATGTTTTCAAGTACTTCAATTTTGCCACCTGTTTCTCTACAGGAACAGCTTTTCGGGCACGTGGGGCCTTTGCCGCTTTCTTAACACTGATATAGCTGTTTAAGTCACTGATAACCAATTCAATAAATTTTACAATATTTTTCAATTGAGTTTTGGTTAAGTGTTGATAGCCCTGCACTAATTGACTATCCGTACCTTTCAATACTTCTTCAATTTCATTCAGTTTCTTTTTCCATACATCAGTCAATAAACTTATATGTTGTGGCATCACATTCTTTTTAGCAACCTCATCCATTGGTCGCAATGTGTGTTTTGCACCGGCGCCTGACGTAATATATTCATCAAACAATCCTTCAAGTTCACCTGCCGCTTCACGTGCTTTATCTTTTAAAATTTCCTGAATATTGGGTCTAGTAGGAGCATCGGGTACCATAGCCTCAATCACTTGTGGTTTGTTAATAGTCTCAAGCAACCGTTTGATTTCATTTTGTAATGTATATGATTCTGTTTCAGATAGTTCTAATCCACGCAATTCCATACGTGCTAACCAGGCTAGAGTATTGATACATTCTTTCTCATCAATCTTACGCATAATCTTAGCCTCTTGCGGGCGTTCACGTAGGTCTAAGTATTGTGCTAAAAATTCTTTAGCATCTTTCTTACCATAGAAACGACCGTACCACGTGAAACTACGCATAAGTGCGACTCGGCGTCTATCTTCATCGGGTTGTACGGCAAACATAGGTTCAGGACCTAAATATTCTGTGTCCGGGTCTCTTGGGTTAAGTGTCTTAACCTGTGAATAATCACTAGCTTTAATGATTTTCTTTTCGGGTTTACGTGTTGCCATTAAGTTCTCCTAAATTTATAGCGCATTTGTGTATTATAGCAGATGTTTCATTTGTTGTCAACCTTTAATTTGACCCATTTTCTTATTCTATTTACTGAACCGACTATAAACGATAAATAATAGATATGCCTAGACTCTCATTATATCACCCCACGAAATCAAATGATTATCGTTTCTTTGATAGAACAATATCAGAGATGTTTACTGTTGGCGCCACTGATTTATATATTCACAAATACTTAGGTCCTACAGATCAGGGTGCAAGTATTGATTATACACAACCCCAATATGATTCATTAGATCCTACTAATATACAAGATTTATTATTTTTAGAGAATAGAGATAGGACATATGATCCTAATATTTATAGATTACGTGGACATTATAATGTACAAAATCTAGACTTTGATTTAAGTCAATTTGGTTTATTTTTAAATAACGATATTATCTTTATTACTATTCATTATAACGATATGATTGATTTAATTGGTCGTAAGTTAATGGTAGGTGATGTATTAGAATTACCTCATTTATTAGATTATAATCCATTAAAAGAAACTATACCAGTAGCATTAAAAAGATTTTATCAAATAACAGATGGTAACTTTGCTAGTGAAGGATTTAGTCCTACATGGTATCCGCATTTATGGCGTATTAAATGTGAACCATTAGTTGATAGTGAAGAATTTAGTCAGATATTAACTGAGCCAATTGATCAGGATAATTATCTTGGATTATGGAATAGTAATAAAGTTTATCCTGCTGGTTATAGTATTACATTTGGTGACAAGAATTATATATCTAAACAAGAAGTACCAATTGGTATTGTACCACCTAATACAGTATATTGGGAACTTGATCCTAATCAAAATCTTAAAGATATTCTTGCTACATACAATAAGAATCTACAAATCAATAATGCTATTCTTGAAGAGGCAGACAGATTAGTTCCTAAAGCAGGTTATGATAGAAGCAATTTATATATTGTCCCTACATATGGTGAATTTGAAACTAATACTGAATTATCAGGTAAATATAATCAGCCGGCTCCACCTATAAATGTTGTTACAAATAACAGTGGTGCACCTGTTGTAGCAACCGGTACTGTTGCAATGGTACGTAATCCTAAATATAAAAACTCAAGTCCGGTACTTCGTATTCCCAAATCAACTATAAAAAGTATTTGGGATATGACTATAGATATGTTCATTGAACCATTGCAGGTTGCACATCAAATAAACTTAGAATCTACTGTACTAGCACCACAACGTATAGGTAATGGTTCAGGCCCAGTTGAAGGTGAGACAGTATTAACATTACAACCTACAGGTCCTGTTACAGGACCATATGGTACTGCAGATAACACATATGCTACGGCAGATCAGAATCCAGAACTACCAGGCTTTACAGGTACAGAACCATACGGACCAAATACTATGGACTATCGTGCTGATGCTGATCCTAGATTTGCTTTTATTGCACGTAGTAGTCCAAGAACTTTTGGATATACAACAGGTTACTTAGATGGTACGGCTGAGGCTCCAAATGGATTCCCAACTGGTGCAGGAATTGCATTCCCTCAGAACCCACAAGTTGGTGCATATTTCTTACGTACAGATTATCTACCACAACTACTATATCGTTGGGATGGTAGGATATGGGTTCGCATATCTAAGAATGTAAGAACACAAACTGGATTCACTGAAACAGATTTGTCACAACAATCTAGCTTCATAAATAACAGTAACGTTACAATAACAACTAGTGGAACAGAGATTCCACAGAAACAAGCATTGTCAACTATTTTGACAATAGCACCAGATACACTACCACCGCAACCTTAAGATTTTAGAGATTTGCAATTATTAAAATGCCATCTTGGCATAGTGCAAGACCCGCCCTGTTTCCCGCAATGCGGACATTCTATTATTTTGTATTTCATGCCGGTGCGACTTTTTGCACTATTATCAATCCATTCTTGTGTTAGTTGTCTGCCTTTGTTTTTGTTTGGCCTAGTTCTTGCTTTTGGTTTTTTGTATGTTAGTCCAATCTTTTTTGCAAGATAATCCGGTGATCGTTTTATACCAGTTTGTCTTTTGCTTTTGTGCTCATTTTCTTCTGTAGTATGTTTTCTTCCTGTTTGAGCTTTTGCAATTTTACTACGACCAATTGGACCGGGATCGCCCCCGTCACCTGATTCTATTTTTAGATTAGCCCATTCATTACTTTCAACTATATTCCATAAGTTACTGTAATATTCACCCCATTGCTTAACTTCATCGTTAGTATAACATTCTCTTAAGATTTCAGTATCGTAATCAAATCCGTGCTTGTTTAGATGCGATTTCCAATATTTTCCCGAACCTGTGTATAAATGCGGGTCTTTTGAAGAAGTTTTTCCTAGATACTTTAATCCAGTAATACGATGGGTCTTTTTATAAAGATAAATAGTCATGCTGATGCTCCTTAATAGCGTTAGAGTAACTGGGTGTCAGAAGCCGCGAGTTACACTATTATTTATACAAGGAATACTATTTTGGCAGCCTTCTTCTACGATAATCAGGTCCGCAGATTTCTAATTCAGTTTGGAAAAATCTTTAGTAATTGGTATGTTACTAAAGGTAAAGATCCTGCAGGTAATGATATACTTGTTCGTGTACCAGTTATGTATGGTGACTCAAGTCGTCAAGCAAGTACTATCATTGCTAATAACAGTGCAAGTAATTTACCTAGCGCACCACTTATTACATATTATATTACTGGTCTAGAATATGATCAAAAAAGAACTCAGGACCCCACTTTCATTGATAAAATTCAAGTTCGTCAACGTAGCTATAACACAGAAACACAAAGTTATGAAACTGTACAAGGACAGGCATTTACTGTTGAAAGATTAATGCCAGTACCCTATACATTACGTATGAGTGTAGATTTATGGACAACTAATTATAATCAAAAATTAGAATTGATTGAACAACTAGGTACACTATTCAATCCTTCATTAGAAATTCAATCTACTGATAACTTTATTGATTGGACTAGTTTAAGTGTTGTATATCAAGATGGTTTAACATTTAGTAGTAGAACTATTCCGCAAGGTACAGGTAATCCCATTGACGTATTAAGTTGGAAATTCTACATGCCTATATGGATTAGCAATGCAGCCAAACTTAAAAAGATGGGTGTTATTGAAAAGATTATTGCAAGTATATTCTCTGGTAAAGCATTAGATGATATACAGAATGATGATTTGTTATTAGGTACAAGACAAAAGATTACACCATACGGATACAAGTTATTATTAATAGGTAATAGTTTACAATTATTACCTGCTAATCAAGATTTCTATCCCGATAATGAAAATTTAGATTTGCCACCTAATCCCAATACTAGTTTGTATTGGTCAAGTTTGCTTAATGTATACGGAACATTACGTCCAGGTATTAGTCAGATATGGTTACAAAATCCTTTTATGAATACTGAAATTGTAGGTACTATTGTTCCAGATCCAAATGATGATAGATTATTAATCTATAATATTGATCCGGATACCCTGCCTCAAAATACATTGGATCCTGTAGACAGCGTGGTCAACCCATTAGTCACTGGACCAAATGCAGGGTTACCTACTCCTGTTAACGGAATTAGATATCTTATAGTAGAAGATATTGGTAGTCCGGATAATACAACTATTGCATGGGGAAATGTAGTAGCATATGCAAACGATATTATTGAATATGATGATACAACAGGTGAATGGTTTGTTGCGTTTAACAGTGCGGTAGATACTGAAGTACAATACGTAACCAATTTAACAACTAATGTACAATATCGATATGTTGCTTCAGAAGGTTCCTGGATGAAATCGTGGGAAGGTTTTTACGACCAGGGTGATTATAGTATTGTAATCTAATTTACTTTATGCTATAATGTCTTAGCATATGAATAATATCTCAGCAGGCGTTTTCTTTTACGCTAAAAACACACAACGATTCTTATATCTACTTAGAACGGATAATAAAAATCCGGGTAACTGGGGCATTCCGGGTGGGAAAATAGAAAATGGTGAAACATTACTTGTGGGCATTGATAGAGAATGTAATGAAGAAATTGGGTACTTTCCAGAAAATCCAAAATTAGTACCTATACAAAAATTTGTAAATAATACATTTACATATCATACATTTTTTTGCAAGATAGATGAAGAATTTACTCCAGTACTAAATGAAGAACATTGTGGGTATGCATGGGTGGGAGATAATCAATATCCTAAACCATTACATCCTGGACTGTTTAGTACTGTAAATTTTGATGTTGTTCAAAAGAAATTAAAAGCACTTACAAAAAAAGAGACCTAAGTCTCTTTTTTTATTTTAGCATTTTTGCTATCATATCAAATCCCAATGATCCTAAAACTATGCCTGCACCCATCATCATCCATCTCCACTTTTCTAAAGCAGAAACTTTTGCTCCTAATTCTTTATGAGCAATCATATCTTCGTTACGCATATTAGTTAGAAGTTCTCTAGTTTCTTCTGCGTTACGGTCAAGACATTCATGCATCTCTTTAAGACTAGTTTTGATTTCGCTGACGTCCTGTTCAATGTTTTTAACTTGAACTTGAAGTACAGCGATATCAGTTTTAGTAGTCTGTGCCGGCATTTTAATAGTACTTGTCATCATTAAGCACTAGCAATAACTACGATCGGGTTAGGTTGACCGTTAGCCGCATTAGCAGCCGCCGCAGTATTGAATGTAGCAATAACGTCAGGGTTAACAGTATATGCAACAGCAGTACCTGTACCAGATCCTGCGCCAGTAGCAGTGAATGTAATACCTGTCATATTAGCCATAGCACCAACTGCTGTCCAGTTTGTTGTACCTGCACTGTAAATTGTGTAAACAGTACCTGCTGATAATGAACCGGCTGCAACTTGTGTTGGGAACACTTCAGAGTTATAGTCATTAATACTTGATACAAATGCTGTAGCAGATGCGGCGTCAGTAGACAAGATGTTCATTGTGTTTGGTGTTAATGCTGTGTTTGCTACGTTAGCTGTATAGCATTGTGCTGTCAAGCCAGTTGTACCACCTGTAACTAAATATTTTGTTTTGCCTTTTTGACGAACGATAAAACCAGCTTCATCATTTGCATAAACATATGCCGCACCACTTGCTACAACATTTGCATTAGCAGTTAATACAACACGGTTCATTACAGCATCTGGTGTACCAGTAGCGGCAGCCATTTGTACTTCAGGGCCACTTTGGCTAGTAGATACTGTAAATGCGGCAGCATTAGCAATAGCCTTAACAAAATATGTTGTACCTGTTACTAGAGTACCCAAATTAGCACTAAATGTAATTGGCATATCTACTATAAGAGTTTGGGCATTACCAGAAGTTCCAATTATATTTCCTGATACTACAGTGTTTGCAACAGCTACTGTTACATCACCTTTTGTTGCACTTGCAAAACCTAGATTAACATAATCAGTACTACCATTAATGTTAGCAACACCTACTTGAAGTGCGGCACCAGTTGTTAAGTTAGCTAAATCAGTACCTACACCTACTACCACTGTGCTTGTGTTAACTGCTGTAGGTGTGTACAATGTACCTGTACCATTGATACCAATAGCAACACGTGTTAATACTTGATTACCAACAATTGCTGTATTGCCACCAACTACACCATATGTATTAGCGTTAGTTGCAGGGAAACCTGCACCACCTACTGGATTATTAAAATAAGCATCAACTACACCAACCGACATTAAAACTGTTTGACTACTTGTGTCAGACAGTGTTGCCATAACTTGTGGCTGAACACTTAGGTCTGTAGCAGATACATCAAATGTAGTATTTGATAGTATTGAATTTATAAAATATGTAACACCTGCTGTTAGGCCACCAACTGTTGTAGCTACTTGGAATGGCATACCTTTAGCTACACCAACTGTTGGTGATGTAGTTAAATTTCCACCTGATATTGTAACGATACTACCTGTTGCGGCTGTATCAGTAATTGTTAAGACTGCTTGAGCCTTTGCGATTTTTAGAGGACGTCCCATTTGATTTTCCTTAATTATAATTGCGGGTTCTAGCCGCTACGCAGTGGGTACTGCATAAACTCTCAGAATTAAGAGCGTATCATATATTTATCAACGAAGGTCAAAAAGCAACACCTCTGCATCCTTGGCCTGCTCAATAGTTAACAAATCTTCACTCTCAAAACTCAATCCTGAAGTTTCGACACAATCATATCCATTGATTTTTACTGTCCCGCTAACAACATATACATAATATCTACGACTATTATTCAAGTTGACGTTAAAATCTTGAGTGAATATGCCTGCAAATACTTTTGCATCGCTATTAATATGTATAGGACCAGTATTACTGGCGATGGGACAAAACTTATTCAATTTATCTTTTCTAGTAAATTGCATTACATCGTATTGTGGTGGAAAATTATGTTTGTTTGGTCGTAGCCAAATCTGTAAATAACGAATTGGGTTATCTGATAAGTTACCTTCAGTATGCCAAATACCCGTTCCTGAACTCATGCGCTGTACACATCCACTAGGAACTTCTCCGTAGTTATGCAAGTTGTCATTGTGATAGCAAGGACCATCTATAATGTATCCTAAGATTTCCATATCACAATGTTGATGAATGGGTACACAGTTTCTAGGTTGTACCCTATCATCGTTAATAACTTCTAAGTCGCTATAATGAATATAGTTTGAATCGTAATAACTATTGTTACTGAACGTGCGATAAGTTTCAATCCAGTCTTCTTTAAGATGTCCTAATGTGTTTGGGTTTCTATATGTAATCATGCGTTTATTTAATGGAAAAGCGACCTAAGTCGCTTTTTCTTTTGAGTGTTATAGTATTAACACCAGTTTTCTGTACCAACTAATGTATAAACTAAGTCACCAGAAGCTGATGGGTTAGGTAATGTGTTACCATTATCATTAAAGAATGTAGCAGAGAATGTTACACCTGGATTGCAATTTGCATATGGTGTAGCAAAGTTAGTGCTGAACTTGTTCTTCAAACGGCTTGCATAATATGTATTGCCATCATCATTAATTTGAACACTAATTGTGTTAGGTTCTGTTGGACTGTTTAAGTCTACTAATAAACATGTAGCAACTGCATAAACTTCACCATTAGTTGTTAAACCTGTTCCATCTTTCAATGCTGTAAAAATATCATATTGGGCGGCTGTTGCATCAGCACCAAGTGCTTGCCAATCAGTATCACCCACAGTAGCAATCATATATGCCTGACCGGTCGCAATAGATTCATCTTGGATGACATTGTTATTGGCCGCAACTAAGAATTTTCTAGAACCTTTTTGACGAACGATAGAACTGTTGCTAGTTGCGGTATAGTACCAAGCACTATCAGTTACATTTGAACCTGAAGGGTCACCTAATTCTAATTCTTCGTCATCAGTTGTGCTACTATAGATTCCCAATGATGTGTAACCACCGGCACCATCACTAACCCAAAGTTGACTAGAGCCAGTAAATCCATCAGTACTAAAATGTGTACCAGTTCCTGTAACTGTGGAACTACCTGTATCAGCCGTAATAGTTCCTAAACCTTTTACAAGTACAGCCGCATCACAACGAATCATATCGCTATCTTCATTAATACCGCCTACAATACCGGGTTGAGAGTCACTATATCCGTTGTTTGTTGAGCCATCGTTAGGAAAGCCGTCATCAATAACTTGACCATCCTGATATTTTCTAATCTTTAGAGCATTTCCCATTTTATTTTTCCTTATAAAATATTTATCTAATATATATTATTCAGTGCCTGTATTGGCGTGATTTGCACCTAGTTGAGTTATACTGAATGCTCCTGCTGTACCTGCTACATTGATGTAAGCAATATAATTACCTTGGCCAACCAAGAAGTTATTGTCTACTGTGTTAGCAGGGATAATTTCTCCTGTCGTTAAGTTAGCCGTAATGCTAGAATTACCTACTGCTATAGCTATAGCTGATGTTGTAGTAGCAATACGAACTTTATCGGTAGTTGCTACTGTTGTTAATTGACTTGAACTGTTTGCTGTATAAATTGCTGATGCCATTTTATTTTCCTATTTATAATCTACCGACAGCGACTTCAATTACGCCCTCGATTCCATCAAAGTTTTCTAATGCTTTGCCAATAACTGTTCCCATATGAGGTGATAAACTTGCTCTAGCAAAGCCATTTCCGCCAGATACCATCATATCACCTTTACGAATTATTCCACGCACCTTGCAAGGAACACGTCCTTGTAATGCTAATACTACGGTATGTTCACCTTCACATGCAGTATTCAATACATATGCTGGGTTAGTTGAAACAATACCTGCAACACGTGATGTTCCATCTTCTGCTAGTGTAACTTCTTTGTCTCCGCCAAATGCTAAAACAGTACCAGATTCATAATGTTGATCTGCTACATAATATTCTGCTAAGTCAGCATATGTGGCACGTAGCTGTGATCCGGTAGATAATGACCAATTACCAGTAATAGTACCAACATTTGTGTTTGCGCCAGTAGTCAATGTCATATTATTACCACTGATTGTTTGTGCATTTGCAAATGTAAGATTGGTAAATGAAGTGCTAACACTTGTAATATTTGGTTGTGCCGCAGTGGTTAATGTACCAGTTAATAAACTAGCGCCAACAGTACCACTATTAGCATATACATTGCCACTCGTAATATTTCCTGTAACAGTTAAACTAGTTAATGTGCCTACACTTGTTATGTTTGGCTGTGCGGCTGTTGTTAGTGTACCAGTTAAATTAGTTGCACCAATTGTGCCTGTGTTAGCATATACATTGCCACCGATAATATTACCAGTTACTGTTAAGCTTGTTAGTGTTCCTACTGAGGTGATATTAGGTTGTGCCGCTGTTGTTACTGTTCCTGCAACACCTGATGTAGCTACATTTAAGTTAGCAACTTGTGTGGTACTTGTTACCGTTAACGGGGCTGTTCCTGTAGCGATATTAGATATTAATCTTGTTCCGGTAATTGTATTGCTTACTGCAAGTGTTCCTGGAACTGCCATTGCGCCGGTAACTTGTTCAAAAGTAAATCCTGAATTTCCACCAAACAAACCAGCATTATTAAATTGAATTTGTGTATTAGAGCCGGCAGCGTTAGCATTGCCGCCACCACCTGTTTGAGTAGTCCAACTTAAATTACCCAAACCATCTGTTTGTAACACATATCCATTAACACCTCCACCTAATTTAACATTGGCTACTGTGCCTAAATTAATTAGTCCGCCTGCTGTGCCGCCTTTGTTAACCCAATCAGTTCCGTTATAACCCAAAACTTGTCCTGATGCGGCAGAATTAATATCTAGGTTACCTTCACTACCATTTATTTGGCTAAAGGTAATATCAGAATATGATGTTAATACCTCAATGTTTTCATTATAAGTATTAGCATTGCCGGTACCACCTATAAAAAGGCGTTTAGCATCATTTGCCCAACCTAATTGTGCTTCTGATAATTGTGGCAGGTCTACAAGGTTACCTGAACGTTGTTGAATTTTCGATATCTGTATAATGGCCATAAGTGTAATTCTTTGAAGATTTACACTTATTTATCATTATTTCTTACAGAAAGCTCATGTAATATTTTTCTACACGATTGAACCAAATATCTGAATACTTGTCAAAATCAGATCCTTCTAATATGAATTCCTGATAAAGATTATCAGCGGAACACATAAAAATAACACCTTTACGTATCTTTGTACCATGCACTTCATTGTGAGCATTAGCATAAGCGGCTAACTGAACAAAATAATCTTCAATCCACTCACGTTTTTTAGGTTTATTTGTTTGTTTGTGATCCATAATAGCTTCATCACCATCATGTATACCTACTAGGTCTGTTGTCCCTGCATAAATTTTTGGATAATAGAGAGGAACTTCTGTACCCCAATATTCATTGCATTTAATAAGACCTTCACTAATGATAGTTTGTGCCATAGTATGGCTTTGTAAGCTATATGGATTGCTTCCGGGCTCACCCGTTGCTCCTGTTTTAATATAGTTTTCTAACCATTTGTGCATTCGTGTTCCACGGCCTGCGGCTTCTGTTGTGATTTCTTGTGCTTTTTGTGCACCTACACGTTTACGCCATTCCATTAATGCTTTCTTAGATTCTTCGCTTTTAGTAGCGTCTAAAATAGTAGTAACTGAAGGGAGTTTTTCACCATCTGGTGTAGCGTATCTGCGTTTGCCGTCTATTTCTACACGGCTCATTGGGACATAATTATATTTGTTTGGAATGTACATTTAACTATTATATTATATTTTATATTTAAATGCAAGAATTTAGGTTAAACTCTAAAACTCTCTCCACAACCGCATCGGTCACGCTCATTTGGGTTGCTAAACTCAAACCCTTCATTTAACCCATTACGCACATAATCTACTTTCATGTTCTTTAGATAAACATCATGCTTTTTATCTACTAATACAATAAAATTAGGTTGTGCATAATTAATAATAGATTCTTCATATGTGTATTCATCTACATATTCTAATACATATGCTAATCCGCTACAACCAGTGGTCTTGACGCCTATTCGTATTCCTAGACCTTTACCACGTTTTTTAATTATTTGTTGTATTTTATTTGAAGCTTTTTCAGAGAGTGTAATCATCTTACTTCATTGCTTTTTGTGCCATTTGTTTGACAACTTTTTTACTTTCTTCTTCTTCAGGTTCTACTGGGGTTTCTTGACCCTTAAATATAACCTTATCACCTTGAATGTTTGAAATTTTATTCTTTAATGGTGGCTTTTTAATCATATCGTACAAATCATCTTTAGCTAATATGATATCATTACTTTTATAGTAATCTAATAACTCATCAACTGTCCAATCAGAATGTTCAACACCACTATCAATATCACTAGCCAACTGACTTGTTACAGCAACTAATCTTACTAATAGTGGGTTTGGATTTGATAGCTCAAATAATCGCATTATCTCTTTGCGCGGCCAGCACCTGCAACGGGCATTTCTTCATCTGGTTCTTCAATAGATATGTCATCATCAACGCTGAAATCTTCTTCACCGCCGGGTGTTTCCATATCAGCAGACATATCCATATCAGCAGACATATCATTAGTCTCATCACCAAATGCATTATCAGAAGCCATTTCACCGCCTTGACCAGTAATACCGTTCAATGCAGATTGTAATGTGCCTTTAGATTGTGTCAATGCGGCTTGTAGTGCAGTTAGTGCTTCAGTAACTTGTTGGTTGAAAGATTCACTTTCATTTACGCCAATTTCGCTTTGAACACCTGATGTTAATGCTGGTAATTCTTTTACTAACATATCAGATACTTCTTCAACCATTTTTTGTACTTGGTCTACCATGTCTTGGGCTGCAAGAACAACCTGTGATTTTTCAACTTCTTCGTTCTCTACAACGATACGAGTTTTAGGTAGTGACTGTAAATAGTTAAAATGGTCAGCTAATGCTTGTTCCATAAACACTAGTTTCATGTACGATGGACTAGTTTGGCTTTGATAAAAGTCAGTAGATGATTTGGTTTCATTAATCAATCCACGAACTTTACCAAGCATAGACTTAGTTTCAGTTACAGTCATTCTCTTTGTATTAAACGGAAGAGAATAGTGTTCATTCAAAGCTCTAGAAGCTGTTGATATTTTTTTGTTGTCGAATTCGGTTAATTTCATAGTTATATTCCAAGACTAATATAAAGTATTTATCTTTTTTGTTTTATTGTTAGGGTTTTGTGTCAAATCTTTTAGTTTGCCATTTTTTAGAATCATTAATATATGTGTACAATTCATCCGTATACCGTCTTTTTTTCAGCTTATCCTCACTTAATTTGGATAAAACTATTAGACGATTGTCCGTATCTTTGGCATTTTTGAAGATTTTGGTATGTAATGATATATCTACTTCCAACCCAGCTAGTAAATTATCCAATTTTAATATCCTATTAGCCTGATAAAACATATTTCTTTTGTCAAATGTACACCATGCTACAGCATGTTTAAGTGTGTTAAAATTATGAATAGTAAATGTAGTATGCATTGTTACTATATATTCATTATTTTCATTTTTAGTAATATGATACATATTGAATAACTCATAGCTACCATCAGTATTTTGAAAAATTATAACATCTTCTAAATCCCCAATAATATTGGGTTTCATTAATTTAGCTAACTGTTTTTCGGCATTATATCGTTTAATCATATTCTACAACTTTAAAATATATATTACGTAGTTCGGCACTGGTATCTAAAAATGAAGGTAATTCACTCCAACTAGTGTCTGTTTTGATCATTGGAACATTGTCACAATCACTATACAATGCTCCTAATTCATTAGTACCGTCATTAAAAACACTAGCATGTTGTATTTCAAAATCAAAAGACCAGCAATTATAAATTTCATTTTCACGTTGTTCAAACAGAAATCCAAAATCACCAAATTCATCAAATCTTATTTCTATTTTTTTTGGCATATTTAATATTTCAGGTTGACTTCTCAATGATACTGCTTGTAATACCGTGTCAAAATTACATTGTGTATTTCTTTTATGTAACCATTCAGGTATTTGTTCTTTTTCAACAGGACGATGCCGATTCATTACTCCAGTTGGTGTAATATCAAATAATGTATAACAAGTAATCTTATAACTCATATTACTATTTAATAGAGGTAAAAAAACCCGAGAATTTCTCGGGTCCTTTTGTTCAAGTTAAAATTAACCTGTGAATGTAGCAGTAGCTGTAACTGTTACAGCCTCAACAGCCGCAGTCAATGCAGTGTCTAAACTTGTAGTTGTCCATGCGCCAACTGGATATAAAGCAACAGCTAATGTGTCATTACCTGTATCTGTATACTCATACATATAGATTGTAGCTAATTGTTGAATAGTCTGAACAGCTACATTCAATTGTGTTGTAGTCAATGCACCGTCAAAAGTGACTGTGAAGAAGTCCAATTTTGGACCTTGTGGTTGAACAGTTGCTCCAGAAGTAACTGCGTTTACACCGCTATTTGTATAGTCAGGTGCGTCATAGTTAATGACTGGTAGATAGTCGCCGTTTACACGTGTAAATTGTGCCATGATAAAATTCCTTTAAGTTTGTGAGCATATAGCTCTACTATTATTTATGCCTGGCAACAAAAAATGTTGGTTTTGGGCTTATCTTCTGGCTAGATTTTGACGACTAAAGCCCATTCTATCTACAAATTTTAAGCCATTTGATACAAAACCTTCATGTGTCTCGGTTCCGTCTTCTAAATATCCTTTAACAGGACTAACTTCTGCGGCTTTATTTAATTGACTAACTACAGACATTTTTAGGTTGTACATTGCAATCCATATAGTAAATGCTCCAACAATAGCATCTTTATTATTATTAAGATGTTCACTTATCTTAGCTTTCATTTTGTCAGTCATAGGTCTAGTTTCTACAAAATCCATAAAACCACTAGCAAGATTGTTTAAATCGCCCGAAACAATCTTCTTGTTAATATATACAGTAAACAATTGATTAAATGTATTACGTGCTTGTGGGGCAGTATTCATCAATTGATCCACTGCAGGACCATATTTCTTTATTGCATTCTGTGCGTTCTTTAATAAAGTGTTATCTATCTTAAGCTTAGGTGCTGTTGGCATAGCACTAGGAACAATTGCAACATCACTATTATTTTTTAATTGTCCTATATTACCATCCAATGTAACTGCTTCATCTGTAGTCATTGCGTTAGGATCAATATACTGATGTACTGCTATACCAGCACGTTTTCCACTCATTAATTTACCAATTGGGCTATTAGCTTCTACTTTATAAGTAATACCATTAGGATTAGCTTTGAAAACATAGTTACCGTTTTGGTCGTTTAATGGTTGATGAAATAACAAATCACCCCAGTAATAACCCTTAGCACCTTTGCTAGCTTTTTCTAATCCAGGCCATATTTCAGTAATAATAGGCCATAAACTATCACGCTCTACACTACGTGCTTGATCATATTGTACAAATTGTTCAGGACTGAATACTTGACGTCCTGTGCCGTCTTTCTTATTGAACATATGTTTGTCCATAATACTAAACTTACCTGAACTATTACGTCCAAATATTAATGCAGGATATCCATCCCATTTAATGGTAACAGTTGCCGGATTTTTAACTGTAGCAACAGTAGCTTGTATAGCACGATTAGCACCCTCACTACCGCCTAAAAAGATTAAATCTTCTGGGTGGTCTAAATGACCTTTATCTTCATTTATAGATAGTTTGTCAATTTTAGATTTAAGTAATGCTAATGTTTCCGCTAAATTCATAACTGCTCTTTGTCGCTATTCTTCTTTATTGATTTAGAAAACTTACCTTGATCACGGCTTTTAATCGCCCCAAGCAACTTTCTCTCTAATATTTCTGCTTGTTCTTTAGGATAGTTCCTATTAATCATTTCTAATAAATTAATAGCACTGGTAATGATGTTGTGGGCTCTACTCTCAATAACATGACTTGTATCACGATTATTGCCGATAGCTTCCAATTCCTGCAGAAGGCTGCGAGTTTGTTTTTGCATATTAATTTCCTAATAGTATTTATCTATTTTAAGGATTATTTCTTTAAACTATTAAGTAAGTTTTTAAGCTTTGACCCCTGAACATCTACTACAACTTTCTTGTTTTCAGGTTCTAATATCTCGCCTGTAGATTGATCTATAATAGGTTCTGTAGACTGTAATGTAGATTGGGGTTTTAACTTATTCATAATATCAGTGGCGCTAGGTTGTGGTCTGTAACTATCTTCACCGTCACCACCGGAATCACTAATTCTCATGGTTTCTACATTATAATCTAAATCAATCTTTTGTCCTACACCCGTTGAACTACGACTTTTCATACATTGAATTTGATACTTTCCACGTTCTCTCATACTGCGACTTGTAAAGATACCAAACACATTATCTGCTGTATTAATCTTACTGATACCACCAGCAATGTGACTATGGTCAAACTCAATTTCATCAACCGCTGTACGATTCAATTGACTTGCAGTTACCATCAATATACCCATCTCTTTTGCAAGATTACGTAATTCTTCAGCAACATACTTGTCTTTAATAAACTGGTCATTAGGATTGACTTTAACAGATACCGGCATTACTAGATCCAAATAGTCAATCATAACAAAGTCAATTTTAATACCTGTTTGGATCTGTACTTCTTTTAAATAAGCACGAATATCATTTACATTACTTTGTGCGGGTAGTGCTTTAACACGATATTGTCCTGACTTTTTACCTACCATTTTAACTTTAAGTTCAGTTGATCCAATATCTCTACGAATATCTTTTGTACCCATGTTAGTTAACATCGCATCAGTACGCAAACTAGTTAATTCTTCACTCAATTCTAATGTAACATATACACCGCTCATTCCTGTCTGTAACCAATTTAATGCAATATTCATCATAACAAGACTTTTACCTGAGCCAGAACCACCTGCAAAAATATTCAATTCGCCACGACTAAATCCACCATATAGTATTCTATCAAGTTGCGGCCAGCCTGTGCTAACTTGCCCACCACTATTAAAATATTTGTTAATACGACCAGCAGGGTCAAGAAAATAATCTGTACCCATGTCTTTTTGTAAACTGATTTGTACTGCATCTTTGATTAATTTTTCAACTGGTTCAAACTCACCTTTTTCTAATAAATCGGCTGATTTAAGAATAGCTCTTTCTAACTCTTGTCGTCTAGTAAATGCTTCAAATTCTTCGAAGAACCAATCATAATGTCCCTGTACTAATTCAGGTATCACTTCAATATCTATACCAGTGATTGCTTTTATCTGTGTGCTATCAGGCAATACACTATACTTTGTTGTATGTTCTTTGAATAACTCTGCTACTGGACGCAAAGACCTATCAAAGTTTTCAGAGTTCATAATGTTCATAACTCTGGTATAAAGTTCAGCATTAGTAATCATCATTTGCAGAAACAACTTCTGCATCTCTACTGTATATTCTTTATTATTGGATTGTTTTCTCAATTTTCTTCCTCTGTATTTCTATTTTTATTTTACTCATTGTAGCATTTTGCAAGATACTTAATAGAGTTGCCAACTTACCGTAACGCACTACGGCATCATTGACATCTTTAATACCCGGTTCCCAATTAGGTAAACTAACACTATAGCCCAACTCTAAAGCTCTATCACATATTTTTAATCCTGTCTTATCTCTATCTGGAACAACAATGATTTGTTTATTCAATGTTGCAAGCAGTTGTGCTTGTTCATTGCTTATATCATCGTGCATGATTGCGACACCATCAATGCTTAATGCATCAAATATACCTTCTGTTAATATACATACTTGCCACTCAGGCTTCTGTATATCAATGTTGAACAAATAACCCGGTTGTTGTTCGTTAATATATTTTGGTATTTTATTGTCTAAGAATCTACTGGTGTGACCAACGATTTTATTTTTATATGTGTAGGGAATGATTATTCTATTTGCGTAACGACCTTTTGCAGTAGGTGTTATTAAGAACGGATACTCATTATAATTTATCCCCCTCGACTGCACATAATCAATATACTCTTTGTGTAATGGATTATTTCCTTCAAGCAATTCACCTTCAGGCAATTCATGGTCTTTGAATTTGATTTTAAATTTAGTTTTCTTTTGAATAACAATATCTAATAAGTCTTTTTGTTGTAGACTTTCTAAACTCCACTTACCTATTTGTGTATCATCTATACCACACCACATTAATAGTTGTTTTGTTTTATAGCTTATGCTACGACCTAATACAAAGTTACATTTGTATCCACAATTGAAACAATGCATAGACCAATTAGTTTGTCCGTCAAACTTGATGCCACCACGCATTCTGCGATCGGGTTTGTGCCCGAGATGGCTACAACAAATAGCGTTGAAGCTGTGCCAGCCACTACTTGTTGTTTTTTTCTTTCCCGGAATAATAGATAAAATATCAAACATTAGTAGTAGTATAACATACTCTAACAGAGATATCAACAACTATGGTTGTTTATCTTGCCAATATGTTGGTTACAAAACCAGCATTGCTTTCAAATTGCATTCTGATATATGGGTGGAAGCCTTCTACAACATACCCTTTTGTATCTGTTACTTCTGTGTATGTGTCAGCGAATATTGGATACCAATCTCCATCAACAATAGTAGAACCTTCAATGGCAATATTACCATAATAATCACTATATTCTGCCTGCAAAGTTAATACACTAGAATCATTGGTTGTAATTACACTGGTATAATAAGTCAAGTTGCTATCGCTATTACCATTACTATTGTTGTTAGGGAACGATTGTCCTGTAGGAATTGTAACTGGCATTGAAGGTACAAAGCTAGGAAGTACACTATTAACAATATTTAAATCACCTCTAGCACCTGCATTTTGGTCAACGAATACAGGATAATCAAATTCTCCTACCGGAATCTCTAATGAGTAATAACATTTTTGAGCATCAAAACTTTCTATATCAGCAGGACCTAACATTAATGCGGCAATTCCTGTTGCAGGTAATTGCAAGGTTAGTGCTTTTTGCAATAATAATTCATTACCCTGATAGTTGATAATTCTACATGTTATTGATTTACCAGTAATATCAACAGGTTTTTGTTGTTGATTTAGAAACTGGAACTGAATCATGTTATCTACACCCTTGTGTAGGGTCAGTGGTTTGGCATACTGAGGCATATAACTCCTTGGCGAATATCCTGATAATAATACAACGATTTGGCGTTGTGTATAAATGAAAACTTGGGTTGAGTACACAAATGTAATCTCCTATTGTGTATTTATATATTAATTTATTAATGGTTTGGTTTGCCCGATAAATATATCCGAGACTATAATTTTAATGATACAAAACGAGTTTTTTAAACGATTAGGCGAAAATCACCCCTTCATAACTATTTGTTCCTACGCAAATCAAGATTATGTAGGAATTGTTCAAAATAGGGACGATATAGTCACCACTATATATGATTACGGTTCTATAATAGATAACGCTATTAAAGAGAAATTCTTAGAATTAGGTGATGTTTGGTGGTGGGAAAGTAATAGATTAATACCCATCAATCTATTTTTAAAAGATGAATGGAGTATATTTAAGCCCTATATTAGGACATTTAATAACAAAAGTCTTACTATACTACATGGTCCTGTCTGTAGTATAATTGAATTAAATAAACGTAGAAGCAAACGCCGTAGTATTACATTAGTTAAACGCTTACCCTAATAGGTTCATATGAACTACAACTAGCTGTGAATAGGCTAAACTATGCGACTTTTTAAACACATACCCGTCTGTACCTTTATCCCATACAGTTTTAGCAACATTAATCCATCGTTCACCTATTAAATGCTTCTTACCAGGACGAATTACAGCTAGAAACATAGCTAATCTAGGAATACTATCTACTGGTTCCGGCATTTTTTGTAAATTATAAAATTGATTATTTAAGTGAATTAATTTCTCTACAAATACAGGATCTTTAAGTTTATCCCAGTTAGGTTCTCGCATTAATTCTATTAAATGCAGTTCATCACTAACCTGACTATACACATGAACATTCAATAAGTCTAATTTAAAATATCCACGTTTATCTGCAACTGTATAATCAATACTTGACATACTGTTGACTGGATCATATGGAATGTCAGTAACATATACACCAGTAGCATGTTTACGTATTGGTTTTACATTACGCATTGCTGCCGGCGTATATTTTATAAGTTGTAATAACTTATCTCTATCACCAAAGTCAATGTCAATATCTGAGTCTATTCTCATTTTGGGGGAGGTACCAGTTCTGCTTTAATTAATTTAGTATACGCTTTTTGTACAACAATTGCTTGTCTTTCGGCATCTTCAACTGCTTTGTGACTGGTTACGTGACCGCCGTCTTTAAGACTTACTCCAGTTATCTCATACAAGGTACGTGTATCTCTAACGGTGTAGAAAGGCCAGGGGGTTCGCATTTCAAGGTTTCTCCAGGCCGACTCTGCCACAACCACATCAAATGATGCACCATTACTCCACACAGCACGGCGATTCCAACAAAACTTATAAAGTATTTCCATACATTCTTTAAATGGAATTCTGCCATTTTCTCCCATAGCCTCTTCAAGAGCTGCCGGACTTTGCTCACCCCACCAGCGTAATGTATCTTCATTTATACTCCTATTATAAATTTCTGTTTGTTCTTCAATAGTAGGTCGTAATTCTAGTCTTTCAACAACTCCACTACCTTTAGGATCAAATCTTACTGCACCAATGGTTAAGATAACACAATCAGGACTTGTGTCAAGTGTTTCCATATCTATCATTATGTCTTGTGCCATATTACGCCTGCAATGTTTTCCAAATATATTTTTTCTCTAAGTAATCTCGTAGCTTCAATGCTTCTATTTCACTATTAAAAGCTACACCTTTAATTGTATACATATCTTCTAGGTACTTTGCATATTCACCATTGATATCTTTCATCCACCATTGATGGTCTATCCACATAATATCTATCTCACCGTCATACATATCTAATGCAACTCCAGCTTCTTTAACTTTCATATCTTTAAACAATAATTCTATTAATAATTTTTTTGTATCAAACTGTTTAATGTTATCCCAGTTAGGCCATGATAACATAAATTTGTTGTTTTGTATAGAGGTTATGGGAAATAATTGGTTCATTGGAATTTTAATAAAAATATTAGGTACTTCTTTTCGTCAACAATCTCATAACCATCAGTTATGTTGCCATTAATAATGTTCATTCTTATACCATATTGTCCTATAAGGTAATCTTCAAAATCATATGCGTCAAACTCTTTGTTTTGTTCCATATATTCTTTACGTACAAGTTTCAATGCTGTCCAATAATCCCAACGCTTTTTACGCTGTTCTATATTTGGATCATCGTCATCGTAATCTTGTATTTGAGGTATGGTTGCCATCAACTCCACCTCAACGTAAACATAATATAATCTTTTTCATATCTAAACTTGACACTAACTGTATCATCGGAAGTAGTACGCCATCTACAATGTCTTTCACATTTTCCTATATTGGCATATAACCAATCGATTAATTCTAAGTATTTGTCAATACGTTTTATTTTCACACTACATTCATACCAACCAGGTTTAGTTTCATCCCAACTACGGTCTCGTTCATAATGTTCAATTATTGCCATCTTAGTAGAAACCATTCTAAATCTTTTTTGTTACGAAACCAAAACTTAGAATTATTCATATACCATCTCATGTCAGGTGTCCATACACCGTCGTGTGCTGTAGGTCCAAATGTTTCTACCATCCATGCTTCCATTTCTTTCCATTTAATACTGTCCAATGGTTGTACAGTCAAATACGGTTGACCATAAACGGTACCTTTATTAAAATCAAAAGAATGCCATCCTAATGCAGACATTAACACCATTGCGTCAATATCTTTAGCCATTTGATCGGCTACTTGATTAATAATTTCTTCTGTTATATTCATCCCCACCTCAACGCAAAATAACTAGCATTAGTATCATTGTAAAAAGTAAATCTTGCATGTCGTTTCACAATAGGTTCATGGCTAAAGTTGTCATACTTCTCTTGGTAGTAAGCATAGTCAAAATCAACACCCTGAATATAACCCATGTTTCGTAACTCATGTCCTATTTCCATAGTTCTTTTGGCGGTAATATATAGGATAACGTCAGCCACGGGTCAACTCAAAAAGAATAGCATCACGTTCATCCTTGAAATAGAAATCCAAATAATTTTCAGTTGAGTGTGTAACATATCTATCACCGGGTAATCCAAACTGTTCCATAGCCCAAGCACAGGTTTGATTCCAATCTATAATATCACCTTTCTGCCATGGTATACGAACTCTAGTACCCGCCCGCATTTAATAATTCCTTAACTTGTTTCACGTTTTCTGGTTCACGTTTAAACTTAATGGCCCATTGCTCTGGATTGATATAGTCAATAATCATCTTCTGCTGGTCATCACGTAATGTATCTAAAAATCTTACACCACTAGAACTTTGATATAACATCCATGGACTAATTCGTCCTCTGGCAATCTCATAACATATATTATTTACATTGCCATAGCGTAAATAATCTCTGCTTTGAATTTTTTCATTTTCAGCTTTATCCATTGTAGTTTCAATGCTACGATGTATCGCATCTAATGGATCTTCTGTTCGTAAATATTCACATAAGAACTTTGTATAGTTACTGTCTTGTCGCCAGTTATCAATACGAATTGAATTCTTTAATAACCAATCACTAAATCTACTTACATTAATACACTTAATCTCTACACAATATAGACCAAACTTAATGAACGCAAGGTAATAAGGATTCTTAATGAATTCCTCATATGTACGATTTTTTGTACCTGCAGTATTTTTCTTATAAAACTGTAGCCAAGCTTGAAAACCCACACGATTACCTTGACGGTCACGTTCTAACCATCTACGTTTAGTTTCACATATATGTTTAAGTACTGTGCTTTCACGTTGGAACGTAGCTTTACAGAACTCACAACCATGTAGTGATTTAGTTTCCTCGGTCTTTTTCATATTGCTTAATTTCTTCTTCAGTCACCAATTGACTAAGAACTTCTATATCCGATTGTTTTAAGTTAGGGAATGTTTCTGCTAGATAACATTTACGTTTATGTTCTACTACAAAGGCCTTAGCAATCTCATCAATATCATCTGCACCAACTTTGGGATAAATCTTAGTGTAATATTCTTTGATATCTTTTGCTTTTGCAGGTTCTTTTAATGATGTAACTTTGCTACCTAAATGGGGAATCCATTGATGGAACTGTTTTCCTAATCCAGGACTACTAGCACATAACATATACCATTGCAATTTAGGATGTTTCTGTACATATTCATTGAATAGATGTTTGTTTGCGTGATAGTCAACACTACGTAAATAATAGCCCTGAACGTCACCCGATCCTTTAATAGCACTCATCCAATGTGTCATCATATAGGGAACAAACTTCTTTTGTTGTTCTTCTGTTAATCTGTCATAATAACCATAGTCTTTTTTATCCATAGCTGTAAGAGCATCAAACAAGTCAAAGTCTTGCCCTTCAAACTTTTCATCAGTAGGTGTACTCTTTTTCGTTGCCATTAGAATGCCTGACTATAATCTACTATTTCACAATTACGACTAATTTCTTTAACAAAATATACACAGCGAGGTTTAGGTCCATCATCAATCGGCACACATAAGAACTGTCCGTTTTTCAAGCGAGGTGCATACCATGTTACATCGTGATAGATATCTACAATCTCGATAGGTACGAATGAGGGACTGAATGAACTTAATGGATTAAACTCAAATGCATTGAAGCCTCTATCATTGATACTTGTTAATGGTAATGTCTCTAAGTCCCCATGTTCTTGTTCGCCAATTAGTATTTGCCAATCCACTGGCATCTTAATAGTGCTGTTACCAATCTTTAATACAAGTGCAGGACTGTTAAATGATTCCAAAAAGATTAGTGGAATGTAATGATAATCTACGTTTGAGGGATTACTATTGTCCAATATAGCAAAACGCAGGTCATCAATTTCTTCGGGAAGTGTTTCTAGGTTATAGAACTCATTGTCTAGTGTTAGGATGCGAATTTTAGTTCTCCGTGATAAATAAGTGTGAGGGTCGCGGAATTGCAGTTCCCACCCTCTCTAACGCTACAAAGGAGCAATCAGCAATGTATTTAGATAATAAGTATACCATAACGTATAATAACATAGTTAATAGAGCAAAAGCAAGAGTTTTGGATGAATACTCGGAAAAACATCATATAATCCCAAAGTGTCTCGGCGGTACTAATAAAAAAGATAATTTAATTAGATTAACAGCCAGAGAGCATTTTATTTGTCATAGATTATTAGTTAAAATGGTTGAGGGAAAAGCAAAATTTCAAATGATTAAGGCTGTGGATATGATGACCGCACATTCAAAACTACATAATAGATATAAAATATCATCAAGGTTGTATGAGCAATTGAAACGTGAAGCATCGGCTGCAATGTCTGCGCTTACTAAAGGTATTAAAAAGCATAGTGATGATACCAAACAAAAAATGGCTGATAGTGCTAGGGGCAGAAAATCTCCTTTTAAAGGAAAAACACATACAACTAATTCTAAGAAAAAACTAGCAGAATACCGCAATCGACCTTGTATTTCTCCCTCAGGAGAACATTTTCCTAGTACAAAACTAGCCGGATTATCATATGGTATTAGTGGTCAGGCTATCCGAGGGTTAATAAAACGCGGTAGATCAGGCTGGGAATATTTATAATTATTTGTACGTCAACTTTTCTACATCAAAGGGGTAATTGGCTTCACGGTAAAAAGCCTTGCGTTGGGTCAAATGCCGTTTAGCAAACTTACAACTGCTAGTTATGTCGTAGATTTGTACGTGGTCTTTATCTTCTGCTTTTCGAATTCCACGTCCAATACTTTGGATAACCCGAACAAAACTCTTTCCTGGCTCCAACAAAACAAGGTTAAATATCCTAGGTATATTAATGCCAACAGCCGCAACTCCATAAGTCGCAACAATAATTTTATTCGTACTAGTGGCAACTTCATCATATTCCTCTTTCCTTTCAGTCATATTAGTAGCACCGCTAACGAATACGCTACCAGGCAATCTGTTAACAATCTCTTTTCCTGCATTAACTCTATCAACAAGAATCAATGTATTACCTGTATCATTGATACCACTAATTAAACTAGCAATCTTATCCAATCGTTCACTATCTTCTAACAAGTGTTTTAGTTCGCTTTGATAGTTGGTAAACTCTTTGCCATCTTGTAACTGCATAATGTTAACGTGACAACGTGCAAGAACACCCTGATCTTGTAATTCACTAGCACTTAGTTTACCAATAACATTACCCAAACTAACAAATATACTCTGTGCTTCAAACTTAGCTTTAGGAATAGTTCCAGTCAATCCCCAGCGAATGGGCACTTTAGCAAATACACTTGTAAGCAATGTTTTCAATGCATCTGCTTTTGCCATATGTACTTCGTCAACCATTACACATACCACACCTTCAATAAAGTCACCTATCTCAACTTCAGCTTCACCCGACTTTGTTTTCTTAAGCATATTGTTAAGGCTTTGCCAAGTACAGATTGTATGTGTTTTGTTATATTCTTTGCGATCACCAAAGTATACACCAACATCTAATCCAAGATTAATGTAATCTGCTTCTGTTTGGGTTACTAGTGATTTATTTGGGACGATAACAATACTACGTCCATACTTCTCAATACTATAACTTAGTGCGGCAGTCATTAACGTTTTGCCTGCACCTGTAGCAATTTCTTGTAATGATTGTGGATTCTCTAAGAAGTTGTTTACAATTTCAATTTGATAGTCACGTAGTTCTACCGGTTGTCCTTCTTTGGGATGACCTTTAGGCCAGTTCTTATTTTTGAATGTATCCTCGGACACTTTGTCAAAAGTAAAGGTTGTAGTATAATCTCTTAAATCATCTAACTCAATATCATATCCTGCATTGTCTAGATAAGGAAGTATTTCAGGTAACAAGTTAATGTATGTGCTACCCGCTAAACTGAAATAGCTTACCTTACCATTCCATCTACCTAGTCTTACTGCGGGTAAATAACGTGCTCCGGGTATTTCGTACTCAAACATTTTCATCAGTGCTTTGCGCTCTGATAGTTCAAGTCCCTCTATCTTTACATTCACTTCGTCTTTGACGATTATTTTACATTGTTTCATTCTTTTCCAAGTTAACTGGTTGACTATTTATTACATTGATTACTTTTGCGGCATTAACCTGTTCTGCATCAGTTATCAATTTGAATTTGATTACTACAGGAAATTTATACTTACTTAAACTATCATGCGTCATAAAACGTGAAGAATCATTATACTTTATACCTGCAATTTCTAATGCTTGTTTTAAATCATTTTTAAACTTCACACTAGTTGACAATCCTACTCCTGATACCGATACATAATCACATTTTATATTTTGTAACCAAGGCACAATATCACATACATTTGTTAATTCTACTTTGGGATTATATAAACCAGCAAATCGTTCTTCATCAGTTAATAAGATACTAGTATCAATCTCTATTCCATATCGTACTAGTTCTGCTAATGTGGATAGTTCTGTATTTAAGGTAATATGTTTAATAGCTTCATCTAATGCAGAATTAGTACATGCAATCATATAATTACCGTTAACACAAACTAATGTGGGTGTCCAGTATTTTGCATCTTTGTAATACTCTTGTTGGCTTAATATTTTTTTAACATTATCGCTATATCTAATCTCATTAAAAAAAGTTCCAGTAATTCGTAATGCTAGTTTTAACGAAAAGGTACTTAAATCAGCAACATAGTATTTATTGATATTATCCCATACAAAACTAGATTGACTAAGTGATCTGAATGCTGTAATAAATGCTTTATTGTAGGGAGTTTTTAAAATGATATTGTCATCTACAATACCTATATGAGCGGATGTGTATTCATCAGTAGTTTCCACTACTAGTGTTTTCCAAGGAAGTTTTGCTAATTCCTTGATGAACATTTGATTTTTCACAAACTGACGTTCATATTTTTCAATAAGTTTATCCACTAGTGTTGATTGATTGCTAGTGATACGTTTTTTAGATACAATGATTTTTTCAAGGTTCTGAAGGAAACGAATATCATACCTACTTAATCTTAAGTTGGTAATCATAAAATATATTAACTGTTCTTTATTATTCAATTCTATCATTCAGCAATTATACAACAAATAAAACAAAAAATCAATAAAAAAGGAGAGACCGAAGTCTCTCAAAAGTACTTAAAGAAAGGAACGAAAAACTTTATCGAAACGGACTTATTGACATTGCCGTTACGCACACTGCAGGGCTTATGCCTTCATGCAAGTTGCTTTAGCAAGTTCGCGCCAGTTAGCACTAATCTTAACTAAGTCAGCAACCTTCAAACACATACGCAAGGACACTTCACGCAATTTAGAATGATTGTCCCAGATAAACGACATAATTTCGTCTGTCTGTTCTTGTGTAAAATCATACTCAGCAAACAAACCACCATCAGCGTCACGATGCACTTGCTTGATACGCAACATTTTGTCACGTTCACTATCAACTGTCAGGTCCAGAAAGTGACAACGAGACTGCAATGCATCTAAGTGAGGTTGCATCTTGCCGGCTTTCTTAGCATCAAACGATTTGTTTGTGATGAAAATGATAGAGCCGTTGAAGTTGAAACTATTCGGGATACCTTCGTCACGCAAAATACGTGAATCTTTATTCCAAGAAATCCTACGTGTCTTACCTGAATCCAATGCACCTTTCAATACATTGATAGCGTCTTGATCTTCCCAGATATCGCAATCGTCAAAAACTAGAACGTTCTTAGCATCAGAAAATTTGTACAACTTAGCAAACAATCCGATACCTGACATAGCACCTTTGACAACTTCAAAGCGAATTTTCTTGCTTGCAAGACGATCAAACATGCTTGCTTTTTCCATTTGCAATGCTACACCATGCGACTTACCGATACCTGCAGGACCTGTCACAATCATAGCACGTATGTCACCACTGATACATGCCTTAGACATTTCATCAAGTACTGAAAAACGTGTAGCAATACGGTCCATTGCTTGTTCGTCAGTTTCTTTTACTACTTCTTTTTTAAATTCTACTGTATTTGCTAACACTTGTTCTCCATTCAAAAATTCAATATTGTTAATAGTATCTACTAAGATTTTAACTTCAGCACTACGACCTGGGAATTGACCATCATTTTTAACAGTCACATAACTACCTTTTTTACCTGTCTGAAAACCCTTAACAAGTGTAAACACTTCACCTTTAACTGCTTCATTGCGATAAGAACCTGACAAAATGCGAATCGTAGACATAGCTTCTCCTGTGTGTTAATCAATCAATACAAGTATTATAGCACGAATGCCATTTATTGTCAAATTTTACGATGTGCGAATTCAAAAATTATACTAGCTTTACCGTGTTTAACATATACACCAGTCTTTCCTGCATGAATTAGTAACTGTTCTACTTCATTAGAAATTTTGTCAGCAAGTTGTGGTGCCTCAACTTTGACAGTCATAAATTTTTCACGGAAATTCAAAAACACACGACTACGAAAGTATGCAGTTTCAGCCGCTTTTTTCAATAATTCACCTGATAAAATTTGATCTTTAGTATATAAATGCTTGTGATCACGATTGTACTGTTCACAATCTTGCCGGGCGTACCAAGCAGTTGTGCTAGTGCGTGAATCTTCATCAACGTTGAAATAAGACATATAAGCTCCTTTAATCAATCTATACAAGTATTATAGCACAATGCCCATTTATTGTCAAATTATGCTACCTTACGAAAATACTGATAGGGCAAGCCCAATGTATAACACAAGTACTCATCATCACCCTGAGTGTCCTCAGCTTCGTGGATCCAGCGCATTGCTGTTGCACGGTCCTTAGCACCTGAATACATCAGGTCACTAACCCTTTTCTCAAAAGAGAAAATTGCATGTTGCTCTGCCGCAATGCGGATCTTTTCTTCGGCTTCAATAGCTACACCAAGGCCTTCAAACTCAGCTTCAAAATCTTTAAGGGTCCAGTGTGAGGTGTCAACACCACGGGGGCGAACACCGTAAGCGTCCTTGTACATGTCCCAGTAAAGTTCCCGGGCTTGTTCCAATTGTGTCAACTCTTCCCAAGATTTGAATTCTGTAGTCATTTCCGAGTCCTTTTCTTTACTGTCTAAGATTCTATTATATACCCAAAACCATTTATTGTCAAATTTTGGCTATCAAATTAGCGTGAATTTCAGACATTTCTGTCTGTTCCACATAGAAATCCGATCTAGGATCATAGTACTGGCCTTCTTTGTTGTCATAATACAACACTCTTCCGGAGAAATTGAACGGACCCTCTAGACCATTACGTGGACCATACTTTGTACGCATTTCGTCCATCTGATACTTGTCAGCAACAACTTTGTAACCCATAAGACCCTTTCAACTGAATAAGACTCTATTGTATAGCCAAATCCATTTATTGTCAAATTTAGGCTACAGACCAATTTAGTAATTGAAAGTATTGTAATTCATCATATTTTTTAGGGTAACATGTAGCTTCAATACGTAATTGACCATTAGTAAAAATCTTATCCCAAATATGCTTCAATGGATTCTTTGGTTCAATTGTAATCAAATGAGCATTGTCATTGCTATCCTTTAACCAATACTCAAAATGTTTTACACGTTTGTTAGTTTTGTAAAAACTTGTTACAGGGATTAATGTTGTAATTTTTTTAACACTATCTATATTACTGAAATTAGTTATCTCTAAATTAACTTCTCTTTTAAACTGGTCAAATTGAATATCGTATTCATAAAATTCAGGCAATCTGTAAATGAGTGGTAACAAATCTTCTGTGATTTTTTTGCCATCACCATGAATAAATTTGTTTAGGTCTTGTCTATATGATGATAGCTTAACACTTTTAAGAGACCATAACATAATTTTTTTGCTAAAATAATCTCTAATATCATTAGCACGAACCCTATCAGATTCTTCTATCTTTCTAAACAAGTTATCATCTAACAATGTGGTAATACCAGTTTGCATTGATTCGCTTTTTGTATCACGCAATCGTTTCCAAGCAACACTTAATGCTAGTACATCTTCGGTAGCTTCAATTACTTCGTAACGTTTTACATAGTCACTTCTATTAATATTTTTGAATAGGTTATTAAGATAAGTGTCATCCAACGATATCGCTGAATTTGGAGATAGTGAACTTATTGATATTGGACTGATAGAATTCATTCCACTACCACCAGATCCGGTCAATGTTATTGTATTACTGCTATATGTATTAGTCAATTCTAATATCCTCCATCCCTGCTGTACGTAAACGCACGATATGTCCCATCTGCCATTGTTTAGCTTCAAGGCCCTTCATTATACCTAACCAACGATTGCGTAGTAATGCTACTTCATTGATAAGTGTTTCAAAGTCAACTACTTCATCTTCACCGTCAACATACTTTTCAGCATCACGGCTTGTCAATGCTCTATTATACGCTTCTAAATATTTTTGAAAATGTTTTCGGCGAATTTTCCGTAATTGAATATTGAGATAGTTTAATACCGCTTCTATCTCTTGTAGTTGATTAAATCTATGTTCAGTGATTCCGGGTAATGCGGCAATGTTCTTTTCAACATTACCGTATACCTTAACATCACTCTTTGCCGAAATTATTTCGTTATCATAATGACTAATAAAATCGGGTATCACAGCTAAATTAGTTGTGATCCTTGTATACCAATTTGACATTTAATCCCATTCTTCTTGGTCTTCATCTTCATCATATTCTTCGTACTCTTCGCCATCTTGTTGGTCAGTATAACCTTTTAATGCCTTAAGTACCTCTTTGTCATTCTTAAAAGAATCTTTAATGTCACTTGCTTCGTAATTATTATCAATTAACAAATTAATCAATGTGTCAGCCGCATCGCTACGGTCATTAAAATCAATATGAGTACGTAGTGCATCCCATATTTCTGCTGTAAAAGCTAAACTCATTCTGTACCCTCCTCCTCAGGTGTTACAGTACTTATCTTTGTAGATGATTTTTGACTATACTCACTCATTACTTTATCTAAGCAACCGTCAGTATTAGATTCCCAGCCTTTACGAAACTTCTTAATGATTTCACCATCAAGTGTTGTATAGACTAAACTGTTACCTTCTTTCTTAACAAGTTCAGCCTTCTCAATCATATCTAATAATCCTGAGTAAGGACTCATACCTGTTTCATAAGGAATCTTAACTTGTACTGATTCAAATGGTTTTGCATAACGTGTTTTCATAATCTTACATGCCGCACGAATACCTCGCACATCACTAATCTTATTACCATCTTCATCTTCTTTAAGTTTAAGTTTCTTCATAGCAACAACAATACTTGATGCGTAAACGAAACCTTGACCGCCTGAGATTTTATCATCTGGATCAAACATATCTTGTGAAGCATATGTATGATTAGTAGCAACTAAACCAATGTTTAATGAGCCAAACATATTAACACAGTTACGAACAAGTGCTGTTAGTGCTTTAGGCTTACGACCCATGTCACCTTTCATATCACCTGCTTCAAACTGATTAACGTCAGTTGGTGTCAATAACATACCAAGACTGTCAAGTACAAACAGTACTTTTGGTCTATCTGTTTCTGCTAGACCTTTATAGTCTTTAACGAATGTTGAAATTGTTTTACCCACATCGTCAATCATGGCCATGTTAAGTTTCAACAATTTACTTTCGTCAGTAGATACACCGAGAGCATGTAACCATGCTTCATCTAGTGCGTTCTCGGAGTCAATAAGAACTACAAATATTCCTTGTTCTTGTGCGTGTCTAACGAGGTTTCCCGAGCAGATAAATGATTTTCCTGCTCCTGACTCTCCGGCAAAGACAGTAACTTTACCAAGAGGAACGCCTTTATTAAAATCGCCACTAATGAGATAATTGAGAGCATAGTTACCAGTTGAGATCCAATCAGTAGGATCATTAAATCCAATTGATAGACCTTCAATACTTTTTGTAATGTCCTTACGGAATTTACTGATATCAAATGGTTTTGCCATATTAACTTTCCACTTCCATTGATAGTGCTTCTTTGATTACTTCAAATAGTTCTGCTTCTGTACTACACAGTATTTTACAGATTTTCCAATCATTCTCTTTGTCTCTTCCACCAATTTCAATCACAAATCCGTTATCATAACGATTTACTGTAAATGATTCATTTACTTTTGATAGTTTGTTTAATTTCTTAGCCATTTTATTTCCTTTATTTTGCGTGTACACCGTTAGTATATACACTAAATGTTTGCTTGTCTAGTATATCTGGACATTTCTCTGCGATGGATTCTAATTCCCAATCATTTGGATAATGACGTAATGCGGTTCTTGCTCGGTCTCTAATTAAACTAGGAACACGTGGTGTTTTACCTGGATCACATAATTCTTCCAATAGTTTTTTACCTTGCTTTATGGCGCGGTATCGTTCGTCTGGTAATGTCATGGAGTTCTCCTTAGGTAGGGAGCAATATTGCTCCCTATTACCTTTTAAGACTTGTTTTGTCTAGCACGAATCATTGCTAGAATGTCTTGTGCTTTGTCACTTGAAGGTTGTGTTGTAGGAACCTTAATAGATTCGGCTGCAGCCATTGCATCTTCTTCCCATGGTGCTGAAGTTTCTGCTACGGGTGCTGTTGCGGGTGCTCTAGTTTCAGTAGTAGCTGTTTGTTTTTCCGCGGTTGCTCCTGCAGGTGCTTCTAGTCCCCAAGGACGATAGTAACTACCCCAACGCTCTAAGTCATATGGTTGACCGTCTACACTTGCGTCAAACATTTCTTTGATTACACGCAACTCTGCTTCGCCGGGACGCTTTGGCAAGAACTCTGCCAAATTGTACAAACCATGTGCTTCAATAGCGGCTTGTTCTGCCTCAGTCAATGCTGACTCTTTACGTGCCCAATTACTTGTTGAGTAATCAGCATAGCCACCTTTACTTGTTTTCTTAATATTCAAATCAAGACCACGCATAAAGTCTGTTGGCAATTCTTCCATCTCAGGATCCATCAAACTTGCTTTAATGATTGTAAAGATTTGTGGACTAATAATGAATCTACGAATTGGGTTAGCTGGTGTCTTGTCATCACCGATTGGGTTTTGACGAACAAAACCTTGAAACAAATAACTGCGTTTCTTCCAGTATTTGTTTGCTAACTCTTTCAATGTTTCATCTTTATACCAAGGACGAACCTCAGTTAGTATTGGGCATTGTGCTTTTGGATCATACATCTCAACGCAAGGTACTTGAACCTCAATACGTTTAACGTTAGGATCACCTTTAACTCCATTGAATGGGAGTTTAATAATTTGTCGTTCTACCCAGAAGTACGGGTTGTTGCTATCTGCATCGGGCAATAGACGCAATGTGGCTGTTGTGCCTTCGTCCATATTCCAGTGGGGGTAGATAGAGTTATCTGATTGTTTCTGTGTTGAACCAGAAGTTGATTTGTTTTCTTGTGCCGCAATACGGGCACGAATCTCTGCTAATGATGCCATGATAAATTTCCTTATAAATTGAGATGGTCTCGTTTTTAATATTCGCCACTACCTATTAGTGACTAACACAGATGTAAGTATAGCAAATGTTTACACCCTTGTCAATATATATTTATGCCAGTTTTACCTAAATCAATTTTTTACAGCGGTTATTGTGCCATCTCGCTAACATTTTTTTACTAGCAATAGTTCCACAATGTGGGCATGTTTCTTTTGGGTCAATAACTCCAAATCGCGGATGCTGTTCTCCTTTGACTCCGGTAAGATTGGGTAATATTTTATTATGTTTTAACCATTCTGTATGTTCAGGTCTTTTTCGTCCAAACATATAGTGCTGGTCTCCGGCGGGCCCGATTGTGCCTCCTGAACCCCCTTCATTGCGGTTTCGCAATATTCCAGTGCCTATATCTTTTCTACCATACCATTGGATCAATCTTCGTTCTAATGCCAATGATCCTAGTTCTGTCAAATTAGATTCGCAAATTAGTATTCTAGTGAATTCATTAGGTACGGTTATAGAATGCTTATCCCATGCCCTAGCGTTCTTACCTTTACCAATATAATAAGGAGTGCCATCTTCTCTGAGATAAGCATATACATAAAAGCCCAAAGGTGGATTTTTTCTACTAAATAACATTGCTGATGCTCCTATAAGCGTTAGAGTAGTTGGGATTTCGACCTCCGCGAACTACACTTATATTTATTCTTTTTAACCCTTTTTAATGTAATCTAAGCCAATGATGTTATCCAACATACGTGCATATGTTTTATCTAGACCCTCGTGGAATAATTCATTTGGTTGCATATACAGTGTTGAGTTCGATGGTTGGCTAAACAATGTTCGTTTAACCAAAGTTAAATAACTATCCATTTTTTCTCTAGTTAATGTAGAATCTTTACTTTCAAATATTTCTTTGAGATACCAAGCTTCTTCTTGTATACTATATGATATTTGTCCATCACTGTACTTAGGATCTTTATTTGATAATTCTTCTCTGAATTTATTTTTAAACAATGTAATTAACATAGATAAATTATCTTTCATCCATTTATTGAATTTAGGCTCTCCCCAGTTTTTGTATATTTTAAATGGTTGATTTTCGTATTCTAATAAACTTTCATTTGTACCTGTTTTTATAGGTCTACCTTGAGAATCATAACCAGGCCCTAATTCTTCACTGTCAACATCTTTATCTTTAATATTAACAATACCACCTTTACCATCTTTATCAGCGTATAAACCTGCTAATTGATCTTTAGTTGGAAATTGTACAACATTATCTTTTGGTTCTTCTGCTGGAATTACTGGTTCCTGATCAGGAGGTGTTATATTTTTCTCGGTATCATCTACATCTTTAATATTTTTACTATATAGTAGTTTAATCGCCTTTAACAGTACTTCGGCTTCTTTCGCATCCTTGTTAATACTATCAGCATTTTGCTGAATAGTTTGAGCATTTTGTTGGACCTCACCTCTTAAATCTAATATAATTTGTTTTTCATTATTGATAAATTCTCTATCTTTGTTTAGCTTTTGTACCTCTGTATTAAACTTTTCAATATCTTTTTGATAACCTTGAACTATGCCAGCATATTTTTGAATTTCTTGGGCGTGTGATTTTTGTATAACGTCCACTTCGCCCTTTTTCTTATCAATATAACCTTTAAATCTATTCTCTTTTTTATCTAATTCTTGTTGTGTGGCAACTAATTGATCCTCAACTTTTTTATACAAATCATCGCCAATTGTTTTTTGTTTGTTGAGTGTGTTCAATAAAGAATTTATTTTT
>Ga0222712_10000093_pt1 | contig 118417 bp, 128 predicted proteins | sample C33_657DmetaG_FD_165043 | JGI IMG/M metagenome (GOLD analysis project Ga0222712, IMG submission 165043) | Estuarine water microbial communities from San Francisco Bay, California, United States - C33_657D | ecosystem: Environmental > Aquatic > Marine > Unclassified | place: USA: California... | reverse complement strand
AGGGGATGGATGCATCTTCCGTTTCAAACGATAGTCCGGACTATCTACGCGGTCGAAGTTGATCTTTAGTCTGCAACCTCACCAAGTCGGCTCACGGTTACTTCCTACTCACCATATTGAAACACACCCATCACACACCGTACAACAGGCGATCAACTCTGTTGCCTTATAGGCATCAAAATGTGCTTCAATATGGCAGGGGTACCTGGAATCGAACCAAGAGCAGTGGAATCAAAATCTACTGTGTTGCCATTACACCATACCCCAACAGTTTGGCGGTCCCTACGGGAGTCGAACCCGTCTCTGCGGCGTGACAAGCCGCTATCCTCACCGATAGACGAAGAGACCATATTTGGTGGACCGGCGGAGGATCGAACTCCGACTAAAGGCTTGCAAAGCCCCTGTGCTACCATTATCACTACCAGCCCAATGTTTGGCTCCGAGGGAGGGAATCGAACCCCCACTAACGGTTTTGGAGACCGCCGCACTGCCATTATACTACCCCGGAATTGTTTGGTGCCGGTTGTCGGATTCGAACTGACGACCTTTGCTTTACAAGAGCACTGCTCTGGCCAACTGAGCTAAACCGGCTTATTTGGTGGGGACTGAAGGAATCGAACCTAACTGCCGCCACTCTGCATATTATGGCAAGTGATTTACAGTCACCCGCAGAGAACAGCCCCCATAATTGTTAACACACTCTAGCAGTTTATCTTTCTGCCCCAGTGTACTATGTACAGATGGACGAGTGTGTGTAATAAAGCAGACTACTCATCGGCATACTACACCATTTGTCTGTTCGGCAATCTGCTTTATTACTGACAGTTTTTACACATCTGAGTTATCGCCCCAGACTTATCATCCCTGTCTCCGCCCTCATTTGCGGCATGTTTTACATGCACCGCAGGGTCGCGTTCCCTATAACATGTACTACTATAACAAAAAACCCCAGGGTTGTCAATCCTGGGGTCCTTTAGAGTTTGGTGTTATCTACTTCTATACACCGGTCTCCTTTGGACCCCGACTACCCTCTGGTGTGCGATCATAACTTGACATTCTAATCGCAGACCAAGAACAGGCTGTAAAGCCATAATTCTGGGGCTTGCTATTATAATGCTTTGTTGATCTTACACTGGGTTTCATTTTTGAATCTCGTTTCCTTTTTAATTACTACACGACAAATTATACTACCTTATTAGCACGTTGTCAACCTGTTGTTTTTTTGCTACTTGCTCTAAAACAACACAATCTCTAACGCATGAATCTATTGTAATGCCTATTTCTTTAATTGTCAACTACTTATTTTACCGTTGTTTTTATACCACAACATCGTAAAGCACTGAACTAACAATATATCTATTATGTATTTATTTATCTCAGTTGTCAACCTGTTGTTTTTACCACACAAAATTCTGTTTATAGTACTGAACTATTTTAGCTAGCTCAATGTTAAAGTCCGCTTTGGCACTCCAACCTAACGCTCGTAGTTTAGTATCGTCAATGCTATATCTAACATCTTGCCCAGGTCGACTGAATTTGAAATCAATAAACTCTTCATAATGATCAGTATGACGAGTAAGTTTGATAATTTGCTTTACAATTTCCAAATTACTTTCTTCATAGTTTCCACTAATATTAAAGATTTCTCCTGTGACTTCTTTATCAATGATAGTTATAACTGCTTCTACTGTGTCACTAACATGGAGCCAAGTACGGCGAGGAGTTCCGTTTTGATGTAAAGGTATAGGACGATTGATATTCAAATATTTTACACTTTTAGGAATCAGCTTTTCTACATATTGACCAATTCCGTAATTGTTTGTAGGGCGTACAATTACCCAAGGAATATCATGAGTTCTAGCCCAAGCACTGATCAACATGTCTGCACTGGCCTTGGTAGCACTATAAGGGTTACTGGGTTTCAGCAAATCAACTTCAGTATGGGATCCTGTTACGATGTCACCGTATACTTCGTCGGTACTAAAATGTAAAAATGTTGGAACTTTAAATTTGTTCTTTTGTAATAAATTTAATAAATTATGAGCTCCGTATATGTTAGTATCTAAGAAAACTTCGCTGCCAACAATACTGTTATCGACATGACTTTCTGCTGCTGTATTAATAACATAATCACAATCTAAAAGATAAGTTAAATTTCTAATATCTTCTTTTATATATTTGAAGTTACTGTACTCTTTTAAAATAGGCAAAAAATTTAGATTAGCTGCGTATGTTTCTTTATCAACACCTACCACATACCAACCTCTGTCTAGACATTTTTTAGTAAGATGAAATCCAATGAATCCCAAGCAGCCAGTAACATAAACAATTTTCATAAGTAATTCCTAAATCCATTTGCTAAACCTATAAGGCTTAAATTGTAACTCTTTAATTTAGTCCAATCACCTGTAAGGTTTCTACCATTATGGTTTTTAATAGATATTTTATTTTTGTCAACGCCTAGTACATCACAAAGCATAAATGCCATTTCACTTAATTTATACTTTTGCTCGTATACCATGTTTATGTCTTTATGGTTAGATTGTAAATTAAGTATCTTTTCTATCATAGGAACTATATCTAAAAGATAGATATAATCTAGATATTGATCGTTTTCGATAACTACTTGATCTGCTAATTTAACTCTCTTGAAAAATCTTAAATCTTTTTCATCTTCATGAAACACTCCAAATAAACGAAGATTATAAAAGTTATTTGTTTCTCGACAAGTTCTAGCTATTAAGTTTTTGGCAAGTCCATAACTAGGCAATGGCAAGTGATTTAAAAATTCATCCTCGTTGACTAGATTATGACTCTTTGTCAAATCTAATTCATAAGCAGTCCCTAGATTTACAAATAATTTATACCGATCCCTATTATGATATAGGTTTCTAAACATAATCAAACCATCTGAAAGAAAGGTTGGATCTACACTAAACAAGACTTCTCTACCTGTCAAAGCACAATGAACCACCGCATCTATGCTGTTGGCCAGAAAGTATTCTTCAGTTTGTTTAAAATCTAAAAGATCTAGCTCATACTTAGTAGGCCTAATTAGATTAAATTTTTTATCTAACTCAGCAGATATCTTATTACCTACGAACCCATGCGATCCTGTGATTAGAACATTTTTAATCATATGTTGGTAAATGACCTCGTATATCAGTATCTACATCTTGTATAATATAATTTTTATATTTGTCAATATTATTGACTACAGTCTTAGGGAAATAATCATCCAATTTCACAGGTAAAAATTGAGTAGGATCGTTCTGATCAATTGGGTTCTTGTTAGCAGATATCGCTTCATCGATATTTAATCTACTGGCCAAGTGAGTACATTCATCATGAGCAAAATTGAGCAGTTTGTTTTTAGCATTATCATCATTGCCTAAATAAGTAAAATGCCATCCGGCATGATGAATAAATCTCATACCATTTTGATCGAAGTTTTCTGGTAGTGTGTATGCCCAATTCATTCTATTTCTAATTTCTTGCGGATTGATGAGATGACTTTTCAGTATGGCCATACTGCTGATATTATAGCCACGAGGATTAGCCTGCCAATAATTAAATCTAGTCCAAAAGATTGGCTGTCTACACATCCAAAAATAATGCTCTGTATCTGATCTTAAAAGATCATAAGTGGAAGGTCTAAGCATTTCATCACAATCACTTATGACAATTACATCATTAGGACCAGCATCCCCAATACCTCTTGCTAATACATCCCTTTGAAAATTTTCTCTAATCCAATTGGCCTGATTACCTTCACCATGAGGCATATCAGTGATTTTTAAGTATATGATCTTATCGTGATATTTTTCATACCTGGACCAGTTATTTTCTAGGTTCCATGGTTTGGGTTTGTTTTGAAATGATCTATCAGATTCTGATATGACAAAATAATCAACATGGTCATAGGCTTCTTCTAACCTTAACTCTAATAGATCGTATTCATTAAAAAAAGGAAAGCAATCGTATATTTTTCTCATTTAATTACCTTAGGTATATAGTGGGGAATCATTCTTTCCAGTCTTGTTTGTAAACTACTGCCCGGCCAATGAACTATGAAATCTCCAGGTTCCCACCACGAGCGATTACCGAACTTGTCAGTCCATTTAGGATCTGGTTGGTGTTCGTTGGGCCAGCAATCGTGTGAATTAAGCAAGTATTGAGGAACAATCTTATATAGTTTTTGCCATTTAGGATACTCATAACTTTCAATCATTGCCTGCTGTTCCAAAAAAGGATGATGGGCATATTGTGGAAAAATTTCTATAAGATGATCTAAATACTCACGGGTATCAGAACTATTTTTGAAAATACAAATGTCGTTATTAATACCATTTCCGTCTGTAGCTATGATAATATTAAAATTATCATCTACCAATGATTCTAATTTTATATTATAATTTGTAATTAATGTGTCGCAGCCCACCCATAAAAACCACGATACATCAGGATTAATTTCTAAACAGTCTCTTATAAAATATAGTTTATCGTGATGCCATCTTAGATTTGGATCGTGACCTTCTGTTTTACAATGATAGAGGTAATTGTGTTTTTCTGCATATTCTACCTTATTAGTCCAAGTATACTTTGCTAAAGGCTCATATTCTTTAGTATGAGATGAAATAATGGCAATCATATTTTCCTATCTATTATAAAGTTTCAATGATTCTTCTAGGCCTTTTAATGGCAAATTTAAACTGTTTAACCTAAAACTGTTCCCAGTATAATGATTATTTGTTTGACTTTTTATAGCAATTAAGGATTTATCATAATTTTTAATATCACAATATAGGTTACAAATGTCACTTAATTTAAATTTACTGTTATAAACACAATTAAAGTCTTTGAAATTTATTTCATCATTTAATACTGTAGTGATAACCATATAGAAATCATCAGCACTGATATAATCGCAGTACCTGTCATTACTTAATTCAAATACTTCTTTATTTTTTATTTTTTTGTCTAGTCCACTTAATAGTCTTGCTTCTGGTTCTGAACTATCAAAAATACCAAATAATCTTAATGTATAAAAATTGTTTAGTTCTAATATTTCTCTGGCTATCCAATTTTTACTTAAACCATAACTTTCTTTAGGATCGACATTCAAAATTTCAGCTTCTCTGGCATTGGAAATATTATTCGTCAATCCGAATTCAGCACCTGTACCTATGTTGATAAATTTTCCAAAACGATCTTTATATCTGCTTAAATTTTTAAACATAGCCAAATTAGTATTCAAAATATTATCGCTTATGGCCATAGGTGTATATCGTCCTTCAACTGCACAATGTATTACTGCATCATAATACCGATCTCGAAATATATGATCAACATCATTTTTATTTGCGAAATCACAGTTAGATCTACTAGGAGAAGTTAAATGATTAGAATTCTTCAAACGATTTTTAAGATAGGAACCTATAAACCCGTCAGCTCCTGTGATTAGTATTTTCATTTATACCTTGTAAATTCGTTATATCTATTACTATCTTTGAATTCTTTATCGGACAAGTAAGGAAATTGATCGTTGATAGGCCGACCCATTTCTAATTTAGGTTCAATTAGTGTGCCTTTATCTATAATAATTTCTATTAGTCTACTGCCAGGTTTAAGAAGATCAATTGTTATTTGATCTAAATTATTCACAAGAGCATATTCCATGTCATAAGCCAAGGCAATCATTTTAAAATTAGGATTACCTGGGCCTTTTCCTTGTGAAGTGGCTTCATACCTTGACTCCATATATGAGTCCTGAAATTGTTTGATCATACCCAAAGCATGATTGTTGAACACAATTACCTTGACATCTAAATCATATTCTTTCAAAGTCTGCAGTTCTTGAATATTCATTTGAATTCCACCATCACCGTTGAAACTAAGAACTTGCCTAGCAGGCATAGTAAGTTTGGAACCTATAGCCGCTGGTAAAGAATAGCCCATAGAATAATGTCCAGAACTGGTCATTAAATACTGTTCTCTATTTCTATAAAACATTTGATATATCCAACAATGATTAGCACCTGCATCTGTAATAACCACAGCATCCTTATCCATAATTTCACTGAATTTTTGTACAACAAGATATGGACTGAGAGTATTATTATTCTTAGAATAACTGCTAGTATCTTTATTAAAATATTTCTTTTTAAGATCGGAAATATGAGATAGCCAATCTTGGCTTATTGTGTTCAACTTAATACTACTTAACACTGCTGGCAAATTCCTAAAATCAAATTCTACAGTATTGTATTGTTCGGGATCATATTTGAATAATTCTTCCTTGTCTATGTCTAAGACAAGTAATTTTGAATATGGAGCAAAAGTTTTTGGATTTCCGCTTCTTTGTCTGTTATCTAGTCTACTACCTAGCACTAAAATTTTGTCTGCGTTTTGAATAGCAAAGTTACCACCTCTATTGCCGTAAACTCCGAAATGACCTACATAATTAGGAATATCGTGATTGAAGAATGTCATACCGCTCCAACTAGCAACAAAAGGTATTCCTGTAGATTTTAACCAACTTTCAAGTTCTTTGTGGGTATCGGCTAAACCTGGGCCAGCACCGAACACAACAAGTGGTCGTTGACTGTTTTGGAAAAACTCACTTATTTTGTCCGCCACTGAGTTAGCAGAGTTTATATTATTATAATACCTTTTTGCCAAATTAATATCGGGCAGTAGAAGTTCATCACCTACATCTTCAGTTTGAACATCCATAGGAATATCTACAAGCACTGGACCCATTCTACCGCTATAGGCTTCTTCTACGGCTCGTTTCAATTCTCTTTTAAGACCTTCTGCATCATGAACTGCGACAGCATACTTGGTTACAGGTTTAACCATACTTACTATATCCATTTGTTGGAATCCTGCCTGCCTAACTTTAGCTCCTCTATATTGAGCTACTTCTTTACCATTGACCTGTCCTGTGATGTGTAGACTAGGTATACTATCATAATAAGAACAAGCTATTCCTGTGATTAAATTACTAGCACCCGGACCGCTTGTACAAAATGTTACACCTAGATTGCTATTCAATCTCCAAACAGCATCTGCTGCCATAGCTGCTGCTTGTTCATGTTGAAAACAAACATATCCAACTTTTGTAGAAGTTGCTAAAGAGTCTAACATGAAGGCACAAGCTCCTCCTTGGACAATGTATACCTGCTGAATACCTATAGCTTCTAAAAATTTTGCGACGTAGAGAGAACCTTTCATAAATTTCCTTATACAAATAAACTCATAAATCCATCCACAGTTTCTCCAATATAATCGATTTGTTCAGGTGTAATAACTGGACTTGTTCCATGGAAAAATGTATTACTCATAACATAAGTAGCAGTTGGAAAATCGTTTTTAGCTACCATTGGATCCATTAGGTGGCTATAAGCAGGTTGTAGCATTAGATTTCCAGCAAAATACGGACGAGTTTGGATAAGATTAGTTTCTAAATGATCTACTATATCATGTCTTGTAAAAGGAGATCCTTTTCTAATTGTCAAAGGAAAAGCAAACCAACTAGGACTGCTCTTGGCACGCGGTCTAGGAAGATGGAAAAACTCCTCATACTTTTCGTATATATTAAACATCAACCTATAATTACGCTTTCTTAATTCGTGTATTTCATCTAACTTATCAAGTTGATGTAGTCCCATCGCTGCTTGAATTTCTATAGGTTTGAGGTTAAATCCAATTTCATCATATACATATTTATGATCAAAAATTTCACCGGGCATACATGGAACCCAATCACTAAATCTCTTACCGCAGGTTCCACACTGTAATTTATTAGCCTCTGGTCCTACACAGTAACATCCACGTCCCCATTCTCTAAATGATCTTAAAATGACTTCTTGATCATATGTATTACAGGCAACATAACCACCTTCTCCCATGGTCATATGATGTGCGGGATAAAAACTACAAGACGCCATTTCACCATAGCTGCCTAGTAATCTTCCATCGTAGGTTGAACCTAGAGCATCACAACAATCTTCGAGTAGCACTAGATTATATTTTTGGACTAGATCCATCAGCTGATCCATATTAGGGGGATTGCCTAATACATGAGCAAAAGTAATCACTTTAATATCTGGATGTTCTTTAAGTCTTTTTTCACATTGATCCAAATCTAAGTTTAGAGTATCTAATTCAATATCTACAAAGATAGGCTGGAAGCCCATTTGAATAGTGGGGTTTAGTGTTACAGGAAAACCTGCGATAGGTGTTAATACTTTAGTACCCTTGGGGAAAGCATGACCTCTTTTACTGGTCAAACTAGCTGCCATTAATAGGTTAGCACTACTACCCGAGTTCGTTAACACGCCATGGGGCTTTCCAAAGTAGTCGTGAAACTTTCTTTCAAATTTGAGACTTTTATCGCCCATGACAAGCCAACCACCAAGTAGACTTTCTACTCCTGCCACATATTCGGCACTTGAATAGTAAGGACCTGCATAGTTAACAAAATCTTTTCCTGGAGTCCAAGATTTATTTGCCTGTTTGTTTTCTATAAAATTTTTAACTAGATCTAAAATTTCTTTCATATTTTTTTTTCCATTAGGCTACTATGTGTCTGACTAAGCCTAAAAATTTACTCATTATTTCTACCTTAGGTAATCCTGTTCCTGGGACATGTAACAGAAAATCACCAGGTTCCCATTGACCATCATGTCCTGTTTTGTCAATCGAACTTCTGTAGATATTCCAATATAGTTCCTTGTATAAAAAACTATTGAATGTTTTTTGAGGAACAAATTTAAATAAATGTTCAAACTTATCCATATTGTCTATCATTGCCTGCTGTTCCCACCAATGATGACTATTGTAAGTATCTACTAAGGACCATATATAGGCTAGAAAATCTTTGCTTTCTTGACTATTTTTTATCATAAAGCTATCAGCATTGATATTATTGATATCCTTGGCCATAACAATGTGATAATTTTCGTCAACAAAACTTTCTAATTTAATATACATGTTAGTGATTAGCGTATCAGTTCCTGCCCAATAAAGCCAGTCGTACTCAGGATGCTCATTCATAGTATCTAACATCAATTTAATTTTTTCGTAGCTGACTTGATATTTGAAGCCATCAGTTTTTAAATGATATGGATACTGCCAATGATCGCAATAGAGTTTTTTGTTCTGATACCATGTAATTTGCGCCAATGGTTCATAATTTTTGTCCCAGGCTTGACACATTGCTATTTTCATACTATTCCTTAAATTTGAAACAATTTCCCCAAGAGGGATGATTTTGATCCCTTTTGCTTATTACTAACGGATCACAAGGCCATGGTATATTTAGAGTAGAATCATTATACATTAAACCAGTTTCGGCTTCTTCAAGATGATAGTTATCTAACTTGTAGTTAACTAACGTATTAGTTTCTAACGTGAGGAATCCATGATAGAATCCTTTTGGCACATATAATGTTTGTATTAAATTGTCACTTAGTATAAAAGTCTGATACTGTCCGTAGGTAGGACTGTTTAATCTGGCATCTACTATGACATCAAAAATTCTACCCTGTAAAACTGTCACCAGTTTAGACTGTGACATTAAATCATTTTGACAGTGTAGACCTCGCAGTGTTTTTTGAATTTTGCTGAGTGTATTGAATTCGAATATGAACTCTGTATTTTCTAAAGATTCATACCAAGACTTTCTATAAGTCTCTGTAAACCAACCTCGGTCATCTATATGAGACTTTAGTGTAATTAATCTAGCTGGCTTAAGATTTAATTCAACAGTGGCTAGCATTAGAAATAATTCCCATTAACTCTAGGGAACCAAACATCACCCCAACCGTGAGGGCTTTTAAAAGCATTCCAATCTTTTCTAGTTTCACTCCAGAATGTTTTACCTAATCCAATAGCCACTGCCATTACGGGACTTTGATTAGCAATAACCAGTTCGGCACCTTGAACATACTGTGCCATTTCTAACATATCTTTAACAGGGCGATATGGTACATTACATCCAAACAATTTATTAAATGTGTCACATTCCTGTTCTGTACCTATGAATATAGAAACATCTTCTAATCCTTCGTTGATCCATTTAGTCCACATTTCTGGTTTTGGGTCACTGCCCTGTAGATATCTTCCTGTACGATTAATTACAACAGATCGTCCTGGAATTTTTTTTGGCTCTACCGGATCCAACCACGGATCAATGTTTAACTGTTTTCTATATATTGTAAGATCAAGTCCGCAAACTAGAGCATAACATTCAGTTTGATTACCTTGCCATCCATTTGGCCCTGTGGTAAATTTATAATGATTTCCTAGATCAAAATCAACAGTTTCGTTTCTCCATACATCTAATTTATGAATATAACTTTGATGCTCTAATAAGGGAAACAAAAAATCTAAATCTTTTTGTGTATATCTGCCAGCATGTACACCTGCGTCAGGCATGCCAAAAGCCTTATAGGCTACTTCGTTCATGCCATTTAGCTTTATGTAAACATCTCCACCCCCTAGTAATTTTACAGCACACATGCCATAAAGGGTGTCACCAAATGTACCTGGATGACAGAAGCTGAGTCTTTTCTCCATTTTAATCCTTTAATTGTAGATATTTATTTTAATTAAAGTATACTATAATTTTTTCAATGAAAGGTCAAGCACTAAATATTTCACTATGAAAACTTTTGTATTTTGCACATCGTGGTCCACTAATCAAGAAAGGTGGTCCGGTTTATTCGCTCGTTGGATAAATGCTCTTGAAAACAGCAATTTAGAATATGATCAAATTTTTATGATAGATGACGGTAGCACAGTTCTACCACAATGGGAAGGAGTCGAAGTTGTTGACGCCGAGGACCTACCTGAGTCATGTCCAGATAGTAGAGGAGTAATTTTTCACTTCAATAAAAACCTTGGACATCGCCCTCCGATGAAACCAGATGATCCGCCTATTGATAGTCCAGGTTGGCACCGTAGTTTTATGTTTGCTGCTAAATTGGCAGAGAAGTATGGCTTTGAAAAAATTATACACATCGAATCAGATGCGTTTCTAATATCTCATCGTATACAAGATTATGTTAATAATTTAGATCAAGGTTGGACGACATTTTGGTGTCCAAGACATAACTTCCCTGAGAATAATATTCAAATCATAGCAGGTTCTAATGTTCAAGATTTTATCAATTGGAATAACCTTAATGAAGATTATAACACTGTCTATAAAGGAAAGTTTCCTGAATTTTATGTCCCATACACTAATATTGTCAAAGACTTCTACGGCGATCGCTGGGGTGAATTCGCTCCAGGTATGGCTAGAGTAGCTGATCCAAATTGTGCCCCAGGTGTTCCTCGTAATGCGGATTATGTATGTCAGGTTTTTCCAGAAAGTCCATGCTGGTGGTTAGAATAACTGCGTAGTTAAAATCTCTCCCAATTAACACTAAATATAATTGTTATTGGGAGCGGTAACTTGGATTTCTTCAAATTAGTAGCAGATGTCGGATTTCCTATAGCAGCAGCACTGGCCGCTGGCTACTTTGTTTTCCTTACACTGAAATTTATTCTAGATGGTGTTACATCTAGTGTTAATGGCATGGCTGGAATTATCAAAGGTCTTGATTCTAGGGTATCAACTATGAATCATGATGTACAACGTATTGATGTAAAAATAAGCCATGCGCTTGGACTTCAGCCAGATTATAATCGTATCAGTCGCGCTGAACAAAGTGATCAAAGGAGAGACTAATGTCTTTACAGGAATTAATACATGCCTGGGGAATTGGCATAGATGAAAATAAAAATCCAATTGAGTTTCGCTACCTAATGGAATTACTATATCAATGGACAACGTAGCAGAACTAATTAACAAATACGGATTTCCTATAGTGTCAGCCGCCGGCATGGGATACTTTATTTTCTTCGTTTGGAAATGGGTGACCACTGTGGTTAAACCTGTTATAGGACAGGCTAATGGGACTCTTATTGCTCTTATTGATCGTATTCGTATGTTAGATAACGATTTAATAAGACTAAACCAAAAGGTAGAAGTTGTACTACAACTGCGTGGTAAAACTATTGACAAAGAGCGTATTATTGCTGAACAAGAAATAAATGTAGATCCATTTAAGAAAAAACGTGAAGAAGATGCTGCTGCTAAGAAAGCAGCGGAAGAAGACGCCAAACCAATAGGCGGCTCTAAAGGCCGTAAAGCCACTGCTCAAGAAATAAAAGATGCGGCTGGTGATGATTAAACTATTCTTAGGTTTATTATTTTTTTTGATAACAGGTTGTTCTACCATTCAATCTGGAGTAGATACTGTTAAGAAATATTGGCCGAGAGATCACGACCCTGTAATGTTTGAGCGTGCTCTTAGTTTAAGTATAGACATTGACGCAATTGATTGCGATAAGCCAGAATTTAATGATCTTATTTTTAAGTCAATGTTTTTAGCAAGATACGCAGAACTTCGCAGAGATCCACAGACTGAAAACCTAAAAGGATTACATCAGCACTTTGAAAAATTAAAATCCAATCCTAAAAAAATATTTTGTACTTTTGGAAAGACAACTGCCAAGGACAGAATCAGTGTAGTAATAACTTCATGGAGCAAGCGATGACAGCAACACACCCATTAATACAAGAAATAAGCAATATAGAAGCAGCCTACAGAGGTGGGCAGCTAAGTCTCGAAGAACGTAATTATCTTTTACAGGAAATAAAAGAAGTTCGTGCTGCTCAGGAGTGTGCAGGTAATGAAGAGATGTTTAGGTACATAGTTCAGGCTGTTCATATAGCAGCCAGCGTAGTTTAATGTGGATGGTAATATGGACACTGATAGCCACTCACATAACTATAATTTGTGTAACGCTATATCTACACAGAGGCATGGCACATCGTGGTATCAAGTTTCACCCTTTATTAAGTCACTTTATGAGGTTTTGGTTGTGGCTGACTACTGGTATGGTTACAAAGCAGTGGATGGCAGTTCACCGTGCGCATCATAGATACAGCGATCGGCCTGGCGATCCGCATAGTCCTGTTGTTTTTGGCAACTACAATATTCTCTTACGTGGCGTTAGATATTATTGTCTTGCTCTTAAGAGAGGGATTGGTATCAAGGCCTACGCTCCCGATGCGCCCTCTGATTGGATAGAGCGTAACTTATATACTCCCTGCCATTATCATGGAATTATTTTTTTACTTAGTTTTAACATATTGTTTTTTAGCTGGTGGGGCATTGTTATTTGGCTTATACAGGTATTATGGATACCGTTCTGGGCTGCTGGTGTCATTAATGGTGTTGGACATTGGTTAGGATATAGAAATGGGAATACAGAAGATAATAGTAGGAACATTTGTCCTTGGGGTATTGTTATTGGTGGAGAAGAGTTGCACAACAACCACCATCTTGATCCCGCAAGTGTCAAACTATCCCGTAAGTGGTTTGAAATAGATATTGGTTATTGTTATCTCAAGTTATTTGAATTTCTAAGATTGGCTGAAATTAATAACCATAATTACCAGGATCGTTCTTAAATTTAATCTCATCTAAGAGCGACTCTCCTTCTATTTTCCAATTAGTAAAATCAGTTTTGTTAATTGTGTTCATTAACAGTTGAAGTTTGTTTTGTGCTGAAGGTTCAAACAGTCCCCTCAATACCCACAACCATAAAAACTGTTGATGTTTTTCACCCACCTTATTATAGTAGTCACATAACTTCAACATAGCAGGCTGACTTTTTCTACGAGCCATAGTGACCAACTGTTCTACAGCATCCGTGATTTCATTTTGGCTACTATGTGGATCTTCCATAATTGTAGAACTATATTCCATCTGAGCTTCGAGATTGGTCTTTGCGGCCTGTTTTAAAAATTGTAATCCAAGACTACGATGAACGCCTAACGGTCCTTGTAGTAGTCGATATATAGTCATAGCACGATCACTGTCTACACCTTTACAATATTCACTGAGTATAGCTACTACAACATGTCTTAATTCCACAGGCACTAATTCTTTTTGGCTCATATCTAACAGTTCATTTAGGCTTGGTCCGCACTTTTTTGTAATACGCCACATTAATACACGAACAGCTGGACCAAACTGACGATCACGTTTAAGATTTTGAGCATCGTGTAAAGTTTTTCCTATGGCAGGTTTGTCATTGATCACACTCTTAATCAATTGTTCTTTACTATATTTTACAGTTTCTTTATGAACTACATTAGGATTTTTCTGGGCACCTGCTATCTTTATAGCATAGATTTTGATAGGATCTTTGATATTCTTAAATGACTGTGGTCCACGCCATTCTATGTCCATAGTAACCTTACCACTGATTGCGTCAAAGACCTGACTGCTAAAACAAACTCCACCTAGATCAGCAGTGCTTTCTATACGGGCTGCAATGTTTACAGTGTCGCCCATGAGATTATCACCGTAGGTATAGACTTCACCGAGATGTAGTCCAATACGCCAACGCATGTCCGTATCAAGTTTGTTAATTGAGTTTTGAATATCTACAGCACATTTTACAGCATCAGTGGGACTGGCAAACTCTGCTAACACAGCATCGCCTGCTGTGTTAAAAATACGGCCATTGTATTTTGCTATACTGGGATCAATGATTTGTCTACATTGATCTAATTTTTGGAGAGTTAGATGTTCATTCTCTCCCATCATACGACTGTATCCTATAACATCACTACACAGTATGGTGGTTAATTTTTTGTCCATTTAGCACCTTATTGGTCTTGCTCCGTTAAGTGTTATACCAAGTTTTTGCCAACTATCCAAATTGCCCATGACAAAGTAGGGCCAGAACCAAGCAGTGACAAAGAATTGTATTTGGGCGTCCATGATATCACTTGCTATTTGATTATTCAGTTTTAGGACGGACTCTGTGTAATCCATTTCCATATACTTCCTTTTTAATAAGATAATCAGATAAACCCGATTGTCGTGCTGCTTCTTTTATTGAATAATATTCTACACCTCTAAAAATAACAGGCACAGAAACTTTTTTCTTTGTTTCTAAACTCTTTGGTTGAACTCCTTTTAATCCTTTATTCCATGGTGTTTTACCATACATTGGATTATTCCCGCTTAACATTCGTTCCCTACACTTTTCAGAAAATCCTTCTGGCTTTGGAACCCCTTTTAATCTTCCTTTATTTTTTTGACTAATCTTTTGTTTAGTTTCTACACTGTGCTTTTGACCGTAAAAATAATTATTTGATCCAGATATTTTTGGAACTTTTTTCTTCATTGAAGATATATGATTAGGTGACTTTGAAGTATCTCCACCATCACCTTGTTCTGGAACTATATTTGCCCATTCTTTAGATTCTACAACATTCCATAAATTACTATAATAAATTCCCTTTTCTCGTAATAATTTTTTATCGTCTGTTTCTAATAAAACTTCTGTAGTCACACTATCACCGTATTTTTTAAGATGTCTTATCCAATGAGTTCCTGATCCTTTATATTTGTAAGGATCTTGTGTAGTTTTTCCTAAATATTTTAATCCTGTTACATTATGAGTTTTTACATATAGATACATAACGTTTCTCCTATAATGTATTTAACAGTAGCACAAAAAACCTTACTTCGAGGTGGCTCTGTAAGTGGCATCCCAGTCTTTAGGTAAATTCATCTTGGCCATTTCGTGGATACGATCTACCCAATGATCGTAGTAGTTGTCCATCTGTCCTCCAAAGCAGCCTTTTAATGATTCAACTGCTTTAAGGGCTTTAGTCCATTCTTGTCTACGGTATAAGTCAAGCATGGCTTCGTGACGCTGTTTATCGTTTTGCCATGTTGACATTTCTAACGATGGAGGATTTTTAAATGCTGTAAAAATGTTTACGCCTTCATGTTTGCCCTTGACCGCTATACAATCTAAAGGTAGACTAAATGCTGTGCCTTCTAATCTGCTTTCTGTTACAGGACCAATAACTAGTAAAACACCATAGTTCTTACTCTGTCCTTCTAACCTACTTGCTAGATTTACCGCATCACCAAGACAAGTATAATCAAAACGCTGTTCACTACCCATATTACCAACCACAACAACACCGGTATTAATACCAATGCCCATGCCAAACGCTGGTATTCCTTCTTTTGTGATTTCATCATTGAATACCTTTAAATCCTCTAACATTTCTAATGCTGCTTTAACACTTTCCTTACAATGAATAGTTTCATCTAAAGGAGCGTTCCAAAATGCCATTTGAGCATCACCTATATACTTGTCCAATGTGCCGTGGTTTTCCAGTATCTTTCGTGTCATGGCAGTCATATAACGATTCATTATCTTAGTAAGACCTTGAACATCTTTGCCATAATGTTCGCTGATGCTGGTAAATCCTCTTACATCTGTGAACATGATACTGAGTTCTTTTTCTTCACCGCCTAGTTTAAGTAAGCTAGGATCTTTGATCAGTTTAGCCACAAGATCTGGTGATAGATAACTTTGGAACTGTTTGCGTATTTGCTGTTTCTGTAGAAATTCTGAAATAAACTTCACCGTATAGGCGTGTAGTGCTACAAGAAGAATACTAAGGGTAGGAAGAGTTGCATCAATAAGCCACCTATAATTACTATACCCGTATATACTGCCTGCCACGCATGAACCAGCAAGAATAAGATAAAATCCGATACCGACATAGACCCACCTTGATAAAAATATTAAAACAATGCCAAATACAGCAATAGCACCTAGTTCAGCGGCATCTGCCCAATCTGGTCTCTGTATGTGGCTTTGTGTTGCCAAAGTTCCAAAAACGGCTCCTTGTAAATAGTGAGGCCAAACTTCCCCATTGGCAGTTGCTACAGGATTAGCTAAACCTGCTGCGGACAGTCCCACTATTACTATCTCACCATTAAAATTATCTGGTAATTTTGTATAACTATGTTCTTTAGGAGTTGCTGCCCAATCAATCCAAATACGACTTAAGGGATCGGTTGGTATCTTTCCTATTTTAGGAACACGAAGTGCTTCTACACCAATATCACCAATTTTTACTTGCACCTTAGGATCCTGTGCTGCTACTCGCAGTGTTTCTAGCGCCAGAGCCGGATGTAATTTACCTTGACTAGCTATAACAAGAGGCATACGACGAACTACCCCGTCTATTTCAGGAAAGGTGTTAACAACACCGTATCCTGCGGCTTGACCTGTTATTGTGGCCACCGAACTGATAACACCTGGATACTCTACCACTTTGCCCTGAGGATCCTGTCCTACAACTTGAGTATTGGGCGGTTGTGTGGCATTACGTTCTTTTGTATGTCCTAATACTGGAAGAACTACAGGGTGCGTTTTAAGATATTGTGCTAGTTCCTTATCTTCTTTAAAACGATCTTGCTCAGGCATTAATACATTGAATACCACTAAGCCTGCATTTCTTTTATACAATTCGTCAATCATTTTAGCATAGTCACCTCTAGGGAATGGCCATTGACCCATTTTCTCTAGAGTAGCCTCATCAATGTTCACTGTGTGAACCGGAACATCAACTTGAGGTTGACTAGTTATAAGCTGATCAAAGTAGCGTAATCTAACTGACTCTACAAAACTAGGATCAAAAAATCTTAATGCTATAACTGCTATAAGGGTGAGTAGAGCCCACCAAGGGTTTAAAATTATCTTTCTCATAATAGTTTATTTATTTGGCGAAAAAAGATCTTGACCTTGTTAAATTATTACGCTATTATAGGTCTAACTGCTAAAAAGCAGTGTAAATATTCAAGAGGAAATAATATGTTATATTCTATCAATGAAGGCACAAAGACCCATAAACTTTTCACCGCACTTAAGTCAGGTGAGAAATTAACTTCTGCGCAGGCAGAAAAGCGTTTTGGCATCAAGAACATTTCAGCAGAAGCAAGTCGTATCCGTCAGGCTGGTTTCGCTGTATATGCCAATAGCCGCAAAGCAGGCAATGGCGTTCAGGTCACTGAATATGTTATGGGCCAACCCAGCCGTCGTTTGATTGCTGCTGGTTATCGTGCTCTACAACTTGGTCTGTAATTAGATCCAGTTCAAACTAAAAGGGCCTTAGGGCCCTTTTTTTATTAAATAAAATGATTTTGTACAGGACAATTTATGGAAATCTTAACATTTGAATTCTTATGGGCCTTATTGGCTATCATTTTAATTGATGTAGTATTAGGCGGTGAGAACGCCTTAGTTATTGCTATGGCCGCTAATAAGTTGCCTGAAAATTTAAGAAAGCGAGCCATGATATGGGGAACATTTGGTGCTGTGGCAGTGAGGTTCGCCTGTGTGGCAGCACTAACATATTTGTTGATGATTCCCGGTCTTAGGTTTGTAGGAGGTCTTATGCTTATATGGATCGCCTGGCGTCTTACAACAGGAAATGATGATCACAGCGATGTTAAGGCTTCGGATACATTTTGGGGTGCTATGGCAACTATTGTTCTAGCAGATGCTGTAATGGGCCTAGATAATGCTCTAGCCATTGCTGGTGCTGCTGGTGGTAATTGGATTTTAATTATATTTGGACTTCTTGTCAGTGTTCCTATTATCTTGTTTGGTAGCACAATAGTAGCACGTATTATGGAACGTCATCCTGACACAATCTTTATAGGCGCATTTGTTTTATATGCTGTGGCCTTTAAGATGATTGTAGCAGAGCCATTTGTCGATAAGTATATAGATCCACTTCATGATTGGTCCGAAATGGGACTACCGTGGGTTTTAGCAGTTGTATTGACTTTTAAACAATATTATAGAACACGCATAAGGAAATCAAAAAATGAAACCAGTTCTACTTCAGACGCTGATAGCAGCACAAAAGAAAAATACAACTAGGCCTGACTTTAAAGACATAGATCCTGTCCATGGTGGTCACAAGGACAGGTCAGGGTTTATTGTATTTTTTATATTAGTTGTTGCTGTTATTCTAGCATTAGGAATGAGTTAGTCTTTTCGCCTATGCCGCCATACAATTATGTTAGGCACTACTATGGCGGCGGTAATGGCAAATACTGCTAAGACAAATAACCATAATTCTGTAGTCATTCTAACTTCTCCCCACAATGCGGACAGCGTTTGGTGTCCTTACGATGTTGATGTAGAACATCTTCCCATTCTTTTATTTCTTTTATTATCTTTTTAAGAGTCCTACGGCAGCGGATGAGTTTGTCTTTGTCTAACTCATCCTTAAGTCTTTTCCTAAGTTGATTAACTCTTTGCTCGAATACACCTAAAAATCCGCCGGTTGATTCACTCATTATATGCCTCTATTAGATTGTCACGAAATATCGTCCAGGCAGCATTCCATGACCACCTTTGACTACCAAGTATAACATCGTTTCTATTTAATATCAAGCATTCTGTTATGGCCTGTTTGAGATTATCTCTCAAATATCCTGTTCGTCCATGATCAACAACATCCTGTGGTCCTTGGACAGGATATGCTGCCACCGGTGTGCCACAGGCCATGGCTTCTATCATGACAATGCCAAATGTTTCCCAGCGTGAAGGAAACACAAATACATCAGCGTTGGCATAGTAAGTGGCTAATTCTTCACCACGCTTAAAGCCAACAAATTCAACATTGGGGTATTTAGATTCTAATTCCGTCCTATAAGGACCATCTCCCACCATGATCTTACGAGCACCGAAATAATCTAAAGAACAAAAATCATCCAAATTCTTTTCTTTGCTAACACGACTGACACAGACCAATACAACTTCTCCTGCTCGTTTTGTTCTTAGTTCAGGACGAAACAGGGATCTATCTACACCACGAGTCCATGGTATGATATTACCACGCAGTCCTTTGCTCTCTAATTGACGGACCATTGATTCTGTAGTGGTCAATACTCGACCTGTATGTTTATGGAACCACTTTATGTAACGCCAAGTTATTGATTCAGGAATGCCAAGAAGGGTATATAGTCCTTCAGGGAACTTAGTGTGATAAGCAGTATTATACCTAATATGATGTTTTGTAAGATATTTTCGAGCCCACAGACCCACAGGACCCTCCGTGGCGATATGGTAATAATCCGCACCGATCTCCTCAATCTTCTCGCCCATCTTCCTCGGAAGGGCAAGTTTGACTTCGTTATAGATAGGGCAATCAACATGGCTGAAGTCCCCGGGAGTAATATAAACAAACTGATAACTGTCACGAAGCGCACACGCCTCAATATTCGAATATGTTGTAACGACGCCATTAATTTGATCTGGTAGGTTGTCTGTTATGATCAATATTTTTTTCACATCTGCCCTCCACTCGAAACCAGGGAAACTTGACCCAGTAGTTCATGTTTTTAAGTGCCTGTTCGCAACTGGCCTGATCACGAAATTCTAATTGTATACGCCCAGGTATATCTGTAGCGTCATAGATATTAACCACTATGAGGAATAAGATCCAGGTCATCTCGGTCTCGAGTCCAGTAGATGATCTCCCAACGGCCATCTAAATGCTCAACTAAGGCGGAACATGATTCCACCCAGTCACCATCATTCATATATACAACACCATTTATTTCTTTGATTTCTGCTTTGTGTATGTGTCCGCAGATGACTCCGTCAAAACCACGCTTACGGCAATAGTCACTGAGATTACGCTCAAAATGAAAAACAAAATCCACAGCCCGTTTGACACGTTGTTTAAGATATTGGCTAAGACTCCAATAGCCGAATCCAAATCTACGACGCCAGCGATTGAAGGCGGTATTGAATATGAGTAAAATGTCATAGGCCTTGTCCCCTAAAAAACTGATCCAAGGTGTCAGTCTTGCTATGCCATCAAATAGATCTCCGTGAGTTACCAAATATCTACAACCATCTACACCCATGTGCTCTGCTTGATTACAGACCAACACACGGCCAAGTGTGATATTATAGGGAATCATTGGTCTAAGAAACTCATCGTGATTACCTGCCACATAGATTACTTCAGTGCCTCGTTTAGCATGTCCTAATATTCTACGCACTACATTTGAATGACTTTGATTCCAACGCCATTTGTTCTGTTGTATTTTCCAACCATCTATAATGTCACCGACAAGATATAATTTTTTAGCAGAATTGTGCTTGAGAAAATTGTTCAACACATCTGCTTTACAACCCTTTGACCCAAGGTGTATGTCTGATATGAATATGGTTTGGTATTCCATAATAATATTTACTGCGTTACCGCAAAAAAAATATTACAGTATTATTAAACTATCAGACAAAAATAGGGCCTTGTAGGCCCTATTGCTGGTTACGAGCATCCAGCACCACTCTATCTTGCGGTCGTTTTGTTAGGCTACAACACTTAGATGATTAACTTCTTCGTGTTGCTCATCGTCTTCTTCATCATCTTCGTCATTATCGTCTTCTGGATCAACAATTTGTTGAACACTTACGCTAACTTTTTCATATTTTACTAGAGTTTCTAACAATGTTTTTACAGTAGTAAAAACTTCTAGAGGATCTAAACTTTCATCATCTTCTAACTCAACCTTTACATCTAAGTCCCAGGCACGCATCTCAAGTTTCATTTTGTGTCTCCTTATGCTATGAGAGGAAGGCGTGTGACCTTCCTCCCTTATTTACAATTAAATGCGTATTTTATTTTTACAGAATTATTACAATCATTTTATCTGTGACCAAACTCTTGTTCTGATATCAGCCTGTAACTTATCAGGTAAGTGAACATAGTCAAGTTCTTCACTAAGTTTCTTACCGTTCTTAAATGCCCAATCAAAGAATTTGATTACTTCTTGACTGGCCTTTTTATCAGCAGGTTCTCGATACATTATGATAAAACTTGCTGTGGTAACAGGCCAAGTGTCTTTGCCTGGTTGATTTACAATACTCAGGCCCATTCCTGGAACTGAGAACCAATCTGCTCCCGCTGCGGCTGCTGCGAAAGTTGTGTCATCAGGGGCAACAAAGACGCCGGCTCGGTTCTGTAACAACATATAATTCATATTGTTCTTTTTAACATAGGCGTATTCAACATAACCAATACTACCTTTTACTCTATTCACATTGGCGGCGACACCTTCATTGCCTTTGCCACCAACTGAACTGGCAGCAGGCCACTTTACAGCAGCACCCTTGCCTACTCTGTCCTTCCACGCAGCACTGACTTCTGTCAAATAATCAGTCCAGTTAAATGTTGTTCCCGAGCCATCAGCACGATGAACCACTGTGATATTTTGGTCGGGTAGTTTTTTACCTGGATTTAGTGCTTGTAGTTTGGGGTCGTTCCACTTAGTGATGTCGCCCATAAACACTTCGGCAAGCACAGGTCCTGTGATGCGAAGTTCACCTGGCTTAAACCCTTCAAGATTAACCACAGGCACCGTGCCACCAATGATAGCAGGGAATTGAACTTGTCCAAGTTTTTCAAGGTCTTCTCCTTTTACTGGTGCGTCTGTAGCACCGAATGAGACTGTCTTATTATTGATTTGACGGATACCACCTGAACTGCCAATACTTTGATAGTTTAGTGTATTACCAGTGGCCTTATTATATGCTTCGGCCCATTTGGCGTAGATAGGATAGGGAAATGTAGCACCGGCCCCTGTGATTTCCGCTGCTTGTGTGATCGTTGCGAATAGAGCAGTCGCAACGGCTGCGATTAGTCGTTTCATTAAATTTTCCTTATGTGTGTTAGAGTAGGGGACCAGAGTCCCCTACTATTTTATACACCTATTAGTCCGCCGTCAACCTTTGTGATTACCAAGGTAGCAGAACGAGGACGACCTGTTACACCATAACCTGCGTTACCAGGCCATTGGCTTTCAGGTGCTGTGCCTGTCCAAAATGCTGCTGTGGTATTTTCGCCAGGATGTTGAACATTGACAAATATAGTTCTACCATCTGCGGATTCAGCAATACCGGTTATTTCACAACCTGCTGGACCTGTTAAGAATCTACGCAACTTTGTTTCACCTAATTCGGCACCGACAAATGTTGCCTGATCTTTAGTAGCACCACTTAGGGTATTGGTAATTGTTACAGCCTTACCATCACCAACTTGTCCTGGAATTGCAACCAATAGCATACAATGAACTTCATCTGTGTAAGCACCGTCATCGGTTTGAATCCAGCATAGACCAGTGGCCTTGCTGAACCATAAACCATCTGGGCTACTGAATGAGTTTTTAGCAGTAAGTTTACTGATGTTACTGGCAGCGTTATCTTCTTCAGAACCGAATAAGAAAATATCAAACTGGAATGTTAGTCCTGTTGAACTTTCCTTAAAACGAATAATATGTCCGTTAGGATTGCCTGAACCCATTTTTCCATCTGGATCAGCATAACTTCTTGGGTTGGCTGCGTCAGTGGTATTTGGGGTACGATTTGCCGCACTATTATTTGTCAGTGCGAAATAAATCTCGCCATTGGCAGGATTCACAGCACCCCACTCAGGACGATCCATTTTTGTAGCACCTACAGCATCAGCCGCCAATCTTGTGAACACATAAATTTCTGCTTGATTGTTAAACTTAAATGTAGCATAGTTAGCAATAGCAGGATTAGTGATTGAGAGTTCTAACCACATACCTGTGCCATCAGCAGCAAACTTGGCCACATACAATTTACCATCATTGAGATACTTGTCGCCAGCAGCAGTGCCGCCACCGAAATCAGCAGGATCCCAAGTTTTTGTACTTACCCATTTGTAAATGTACTCATTGCGACTGTCACAACCCATATAAAATGTCACTGGCTTGCCTGCTTCCAATTTGCCGAACACACAGGCCTCGTGAGCGGTCCTTCCCATGGCCACTCGTTTAACAGGTTGACTGTTTGGCTGGGTAGGATCAATCTCAACAATATATCCGAAGGTCTGTGGTTCGTTACGGAAGTCGTCACGCTCTGTAGCACCTTTGATGCTGACATCCCAACGACTAAATCTAAATGCTGTATCTGGTTGATCGGTTACAGTATGCCATCCCTGTGTGTTTGCTGTTGTAGCAGTGGCAGCAGTTGCTGAGTTACGAACACCATATCTTGCTCTGGTCTGTGTCATACGAGCGTCTGGTGCTTGACTTCCTTTGGGCATGGCAAAATAGGTAGCCCAGTTTTCTTCACAGGTTAAGAATGTGCCCCAAGGAGTATATCCTGTGCCGCAGTTGTTTAGGGTTCCACGAGCAGTAGCACCAGTGGTATCAAACTTAGTTGCTAATAATGCTTTAATATTGGCTAACTCTGCTGCTGGTCCTGCCACACGACAAACAGTTTGTGGGTTTATTCTACGATTGAAGGCACTATCTAACTTGTAGGTCCAGCCAGTGCTGCCTCGGTTGATCTCTACAATACTAACACCGTGATGATTGATTTCTTTAAGTGCTTCTAATCCTGGGCGTGTGCCTAGGTCCCATTGACCGAATTGATCATATTTCTTTCCACTGACGCCATTACTGGTCTGTCCGTTAGGATGAAAGAAATGTGCGTCTGCTGAACTTTCATGGTTCATACATAGTAGAGCACGATCAGTCATATTTTTAGTATATTTGCCAGCACTGTCTAAGTGAAATAATTCAATACCATCGTGATGATCGCCTACTCGCTGGCTCCAGTCATCGGTTTCTGTACCTTTGTTTGAATAAGCAGGAATACTACTTACTAGTCTATCACCAGTGCCGTGTAGCACTGTGAATTGATAACCTGGGGGTAGTGTGACCTTATCTAAAGTGTTCTTAGGAACTGCTTCAAAAGTTAAGGCCGTAGGACGAGTAAAAAAATCATCGTCACCACTGGCACAACCTGCCAATGTGGCACCTGTTGCCGCCGTTAAAAAAGCCGAACTTCCTTTTAGGAAACTTCGGCGATTTGGGTTGCCTAACATCTCTTTAATCACATCACTGATATGTGAATTGTTAGACGTATTCTCAGTCTCTGTAATCATCTGCTTTCTCCTATGTAAATGATTGTTGCTAATATTTACATTTATATTAGCATATAATAATTACAGAATTATTACAGTTTCTGAAGACTTTTCTTCAAACTATCGTACTCGGATATAAAGTCCAGTTTATCAGGTTGTTGTGGCATGTCCTGCCATTCTGCTTCTTTGACGTTTTTAGTAACAAAGATTTCATAGTCGTGTCCGTTGCCCTTGTATAGGTTCACCGTTTGAAAACCTGCGGGGCTGTCTGCTGCCTGTATTAGAGCCTGTGCTAGTTCTTTCAATGCGGCACGTTCTCCCACTATGTAAGCGGGGTCTTTGACATCTTTACCTGTGTATATTTGTAGTCGTGATCTCATACTAATTCTTGTAGTTTGATTCTTTTATGCTTGTATACTGTAACATATTCTGTGTTATTTTTATACCCCAATTTGCCCGTGCCCCAGATAATAGGATGATCATGTAGGCTCACAGCATGAGGTAGAACCACATCCAAGTAACGACCATTGCCTGTGCCCAGTGTGACAAATGTTATATACTCTTTAGGCTTAGATTTGAACACACGATAGTTTGCTACCAATCCACAGAACTCTACCTGCCCTGGCTTGCGAATTTCCTGGCACACAGGTATAAAACTCTTTGAACGCCAACGACCCATTTTCATTAGATCCTCAATTTCACCACCCTGGCCTATGGAAGGCACAGCACCCGCTAACTTTGCTTCTTGCCAATAGACCCAACGAGCATATGAGCCTTGACAGTGTTTGAGGGCAGCACGCCAGAATGCTTCGGGGTTATGAGCCTTTTGGTATGCCAAGGCCCAGATCAACCTTCCTAAGTTTATGGCATGAGCACGACACAGACCAAAGTGGCTGAGTTCTTTCAGCGCCATAAACACATCGTCCTTACGTGGATGATCGCCCACTAGTTGTAGGAATTCGAACATCTTTTCTTCGTTCTTTTTGGCAAAAGCACGACGCCACATGTCTGCGGTATACGTATCACAGCCTAGAATCTCTGATATAAGTTCTATGGCATCATCTTCGAACACTATGGTATCTTGAAATCCATCCTTTGACCAGTCTTGAAAGAAACTGGCCTTACGACGACCTTGTGTAGCCACTGGACGAATCAGTGCTGTGGCCAAGGTGCAGTCACTCTTGCTCTTAGGACGAATAGCACGAAACAGACGCTTCATAGCAGGGCTTTCACCCTGTGTTACACCCAGTATATCACCACGACACAATAGTTCGCTGGTAGCCTCATCATGTTCGGGATAGTCAGACAATGAACGCTGTTCTATTTCCCATAGTTGACTTAGCCCACGATTAGCCAAGATATCTATCTTAAAGTGTTCAAGATCTTCAATTTCATATTTGTCCAGTAGAATTTGATTCTCAGCATTGATTAGGCTTTTAGGCACTGAGCGATCAAAGATCAATATGCCACCGCAGTGTTTAGATATACAGCGTTTCTTACCTAGTAGTTTTTTAACTAGCCTTTTGGCATCTTCGGCGAATTCGGGCACAACCTTATCGAGATCAATATTGCGAGGTAGTCTGCCCTTGGCACCATATCTCTTAGCGGCTTCTCGTATGGCAGATTTTTCTTTATAGGTTACATAGTTTGACACACGGGCAGATTGTCCTGGCCATCTTTTGTATATCCTGTTCATCACAGTTTCCTGTTGCCAGTGAGGAAAGTCTAAGTCTATGTCAGGTAAGTCATCACGTTTAGGATTCATAAAACGTGCTAAAGGTATGCGTTCCTTAACAGGATCTACATCTGATATAGCCATTAGATAACAGATCAGGCTTGAGCCTGCTGAACCTCTGGTTATGTGTGGAATGTCACGAGTTAGATCCAATATTTCTCTAACTCTTAGAAAGTGTTTGGCAAAACCTAGTTGTGCTATGAGTTCTAATTCTTCTGCTAGTCTTGTGTTATATTCTTCAGTATCGGGTATTTGCCTGGTAAATTTAGTGATGAGGTGTTCTAGTTCCCTGTATCTTGATTCCATGTTGTGCCTTTATAGTTGCCATAATATGGAATATTTAATGCCGAGATACAGGGATTTGGTTTAATTTTGAAAACTTGCTTTCTGTGCGGCCTGTAGTCTCTCTTCATCGGTCAGTTCATAACACTTGGGCAAGCGGTTAGGATCACGTAGTAGATCGTACTCCGATCTATTTGTATAGGTCTTACGGAAATGACGGAATACCAACCAAGTGACAAATGCCATACTCACTATAGCAAAGTGTCCAATGATGTTATACCCAAGATACCAAAGTTCTCCTGTATATAGATTGAATGCTAATGCCCAAAATGTCGCTAAAAATACGCTGGTGATATACTTAATTTGAGGGGGTGCATCTTTGAGCGCATTACGATTGGGATCAAGTAGTGCTACGAAAGCACGATATAGAGAAATGAGAAATTTAATAAGTCCGAACATGGTCTGTGTCTCCTGTTAAAAAATTAAGATTCTTTGTCAGTCTTTTTACCGCAGAGATCTGGGTAAAATTGTTCATTACATATGTTAGTTACACCGTAGTGTTGATCCTTGATGGCGTATAGACCAAGACCAATTAAAACGGGCAAGATAAAGGCTACAAATGTAGCGATGGCGTATTTCATATCTGTTACTTAATGGTTAGAATATATGCGGCCATTTTCTTAAGATCAGCGTCCGGAATCTGTGGATGAGGGGGCATAGGAACTTGTCCCCATACACCAGCACCACCTGCCTTGATCTTGGCCGCTAGTTTATCGGTCATATTCTGGCCTGTGTATTTTGCTGCTACATCCTTATATGCTGGTCCTACTAGTTTGGCAGCGTTTTGATGACAGGCAGTGCAGTTATACTTTTTAAGTAGAGCCTCGTCTGCCTGTGCTGTAAATGGTAGGGCTGATAATGCTAGAATTGCTAGTTGTTTCATAAAATCCTCTATATGTGTTAGGTGTGATATTTATTGTCCTATACAAGGATTATACACTATTTTACACCGCTGGCCAAGACTATTTGGCAAATGTGCTCTAATCTCTCTATATGCTCAAAGGCTCGCCAGGGTGTGGTATCTATGGCCACTACTCCATGTCCTTTTATGCCTACTATGTCATAGGCAATATTGCCAAACTTATCTAGCTCTAGGGCGCGGTGGCATTCATCTGCTAGTTCTTGGCTGATCGGAGCAACATCACCTACATTAGGTGCTACTTTAGTATAACGACTAAGTTCAGGAAAGTCTTTCACTAGGTCTTGTAGGATTATGCCACGGTGCATGGCCGCTATGGTGTATGTTGGGTGAAGATGAACTACCACACGAATATCTTCTGAGTGCTGTCCCATTTGTCTCTGAAGTCCCCAATGTAATGGCAGTTCTCCACTGGGCTGTAAATTACCACTGATATCATCTTGTTCTATGACTTCAGGATATTCTGTCGTACCCTTATTAGCAATACGTATCTTTTTAAACATATCGTATTGTAGTTTTTGTTTGCGCACACCACTTGGTGTTATATAAAAATGATTACGATCGTGGTATCTAATACTGAGATTACCGTCTCTACTGGTAATCCAATTACGGTGATATGCTTCTGCTAAAACATCGCAGCAAGTTTCTAACATTGCGTCTCCCTGTGTTTAATTTTTCTATATAGAATTAAGGTATTTCAATCCAGTTTTGAATATTTTCGTCCCAACCCCATCGTTTATTTTCATGAATACTCGGAAACGGAACAGGAGGTTCATATCTACAAGTTTGTGTATTTAGGTTCCAACTAGGGTAAGGTGAGGGTGAGATAAAAGCATCTAAAACAGGATCATATCTATCACCGATACCGGCATAGTTTTTTCTAAAAGAGCAATTATAACTAGTTTGTTTCCAATTACGGTGCCCACCAGACCATCCGGTTAAAAAGTCAATTCCTTTAGATTCTCTTTCAATACCTTGTTCATCAAGTATTACATTATTATTAACCGTACATACTAATAATACTATGTTGTTTTCGTCTAACTTAGCAAAATGTGCCATAAGATCTCACCATGTTATACTTCCAGTTCCAGTCCATATATATATAATATATCCGCTGCTGGTTGTTATAGTAGGAGATCCGGTGGTAGTTTTTTGTGGTATTGTATTTGGATGTCTTAATATACACACTCCAGATCCTCCATTTCCCGAAGTGAATCCGTAAGCTCCACCTCCACCAGATCCGGAATTTAGTAAACCATTGATACTTCCACTTCCGCCCACAGCGGCAGCGGCACCATTTAGATTGCTCCCATCACCGCCTATACCACTGCCTCCTGCTCCTGCTCGTTGAGGGGGAGTTCCTGCTGTTCCATAAGATGCTCCGCCACCTCCCCCAGCGTAAAATGTAGGGGTTCCTGATATAGAACTTTGTTTGCCAGCTCCTCCATCTGCAACAGTTGTTACAGATCCGCCAGGTCCGCCTGCTCCACCACCTCCCCCTCCTACATCACCATTTGATACTACAACACTGGCGCCACGATTACCAAATCCATATGCGCCACTTAGACCAGGTTGTAGTGGTTGTGTTGCGGATCCTCCTACCCAAGTAGATCCTGGAGCACTTCCACCACCACTTCCACCACTTCGACCATTTTCAGACCAAAAACCATTTAATATATTAGCGCCTCCGCCCTTGGCTGTGAGCAATGTGCCAAATAAACTGTCATTACCATTATTAGAAGTACTATATCCGCCACCGTTACCACCGGAACCTATTGTGATATTATAAGTTGTACCAGATACTAGATCAATATTAAAAACTTCTATCCATCCTCCGGCCCCACCTCCGGGACTGCCACCATTAAAAGACCTAGTACCGCCGGCCCCACCTGCCACAAGAAGAATATCTATTTGTGAAGGAATACCTATCATAGATACTCCACTACTAATTAATACTCCTCCTTGAATTAACATTATTCCCTATCCTTATTTTTAAATGCTATATCTTGTTTTCTGGAGATTAAAATTATCACTTATTTCTAAATTAGAGATAGCTCTATTGTAGATTCTTAAAATACTTACATCGCATTTAAATTGCTGTTCAGGATAAGGATCTCTTTCACCTATCCAATAATTACCTTGAGGACCTCCTCCTGTGTAATTGGCATTATCAGTTCCAGTAGCTACCAAAGCCCCATTATAAAAAATCTGTGCTGTTGTTCCTTGCCTTCTATACACTACCTGCTTCCATATATTTTGAGGACACAATGCTAATATATTATTATTACTATCTGGTCTTGCGGTATAAGTTCCACTCCCACCTGTTGAAATAGATTCACCGTTCCAAGATTTGTAAATATTATCCCAGGATAACAATACTCCTCCAATTTGGAATAATACAGCAGATACACTACCACTCGTAGTATCAAATTTCGGTCTATGCCAGATTTCTATAGTAAAATCACCTGTTCCGAAAACTAGAGTACTAGACGCATTTGCCAGCGACATATATGCTGTATTAGAACCATTATCTCCTATGTATCCACCAAAACTAGCACTATAAACAGGAGTATTAATTAATGTAGCATTATTTCCAGTTCCGCTTAGATCTGTCCAGGTCGAACCCGATCCCGGATAACTGCTAGTATTAGCAGCATCTAAATGAACTCTCAATCCAGATGAGGCTAAATTATAGGTCGGTGTAAATGTGAGCCCTCCCGATAATGTCATGCCACCTGATAATATGAACATAATGCTTTATCCCTTTACTTTATTTTACTTAGCTCTTGACTTAATTGACTTTCCTCACCAGCGCCCAATATACAGGCAGTCTTACCTTTAAATTCAATTATGGTCCACCCTGTAGTTTCTTTATTATAAAAAATTGAGAATGTATGATCTTTCTGATCAACACCCATCCAGAATGGTCGTTCTTTATAATCATTTCCAGTAAGAGATTTTATAACATTTTGAGTATCTGCACACATTACGGCCTTATAGGCAGTTTGTTGAGCATGAGCAGTGAATGGAAATAACAACAATACTAATAAGAATTTTTTCATGTGGTTGCTTTATAAACAGGATCCGTTTTGGGATATCACACGCTGTGAACAGCGATCAAGAAGGCCAAATAATTTTGCTGTAAGGATCCTATGTGTATATTTAATGTTTTGTAGCGAAGTTGGCCATTAAAAGGTCGCGGATCATTTCTAGTTCTTCATCTGAAGATACTATAATTTTTTCATCTAAATCAGTATCACCTTCCCAAATTTTTTTAGGTAGTCTAAGAAATAGATAAATGTCACGCCAGGTTGTTGTAACACCTTGACTATAGCATAATTCTATCACACGAAAGATCTGTAGACAAATTTCTTTGTGTAATTGATTGATGTTCATGGCGAACCCTGTGTTACTGTCACTGAGCAACCACTAAGATTAGCGCAGGCCTGAGTAATGTTATATTGTTGTGTGACAGCACCTTGTTGAGTAAGATTTAAAGTGGATGATCCTAGCACTCTGGTTAGATCAATTGTTGCTCTATGACTACCTGTGCCTGACTGTGAGGCCACCACAGTGTGTCCATTTCCTGTCAAGGTAAGATCCATATACTTGGCTGCTGAGCCTGTCTGTAATACATCTACATTATTACTATTACCAGTAATGTTGCCGAAGAATGTGTGATAGGCTGCGCTGCCCCATAGTTGTCTTACTAACACTGTATTAGTGTCACCTGTGATTTCTGATCTATTATAGTGTCCTGAATTTGCCGCACCCACGTTGGCCTGTTGAAATGTCACTGTGTTATTGTTACCTGTTAGTTTTAGATCAATAAAATGTCCGCCACTTTCTAATCCATCCTTACTGACAGAGGGCCAAGTTCCATTCCACCCTTGTAACAGTGTCACAGTATTAGCAGTTCCATTAACATCAAACTCAATTAGGTTCTTACCTGAACCTAGGCCATCACCTTGTCTAATACGTAGAGTATTATAATTACCTATGAGTTGAGCATCACCTACACCACCACGACCCTGTATATAATTTGTTGAACCTTCTTGTATAATATCAACATCTGCGTAACTGCCACTTTGTGCGATATATAATTTATTGCCCTGTGCCAATGCTGCTAATCGAGCACGATCTGAATTCTTTTGATTAAGTTGTGCGGCAGTCTCTGTGCTTGAATACCAGCTGGAACCACCACCTGCTTCTAATCCTATGCTTTCGCCACCTAATATTTCATAGGTGCCGTCACCCTGTGGATCCCAGGCTATTTCCCAACTGGTAGGACCACCGCCACTGTTGTCTGTATAAAATTGAACATAAAGTATTTCACCAGGTTTGGCAGTATATGAACCATAAGAGTAGGAACAGCAATCACCATTAGTTACCTGTGTGCCATTTATGTATAATCTATGCTTGTCATCCCAACCTGTTCTAAACCATATGGTTCTACTTACACCGTCTTGAGCACCTGGCCAGCGGAGATATCCTGTGACCCAAGCATAAAATCCACTGCCTGTGCCGCCTTGACTCCAGGTAGCATTTGACATATTCCAACCACCGCTGCCACAGCAGTCCCACCATTGTATTGTCCATCCACGATTTGATGTTCCTCTGGTATAGGGATATAGACTTGACCCACTGGTCTGTGCTACATTATTTGTGGGTATGGCTGGTGGCGGTGGCGCAGTGACCATGGCCTGTGTGATTGCTTGATATTGTGCTGTAGTGGCAGCACCACCGTGATTCCAAGTTGAACTGGTAGTTGAGGTTGATGCTTGTAAATTTATATAATATCCATACCAAGTGGTGTTATCCACAAACATATATTGACGACCTTCATTAGCACCATTTTCAAAAGCAATAAATCTGCCATAAGGTATCATCACAGTGTTTAGAGTATTATTACTATTCCATAGTTCTAACTGTATAGGGTTGCCTGCCACACTGCCGTTATTATAACTAAAACGCACAGTCATACCTGAGGTAAAACTTTTCCATCCTGCTGATGGACTATAAAGTTGACTTGATACAAGGCCGCTGACTGAGCAGGTTCCACTGGCTGCGGTGCAGGCTCCTACGTTCCATTGACTGTCAAATACCTTACCTACAGGTAGTTGTAGGTCGGTGACGTCAGCACGAGCCGGAGTAGGCGAGATTGCTATAAAAACTAAACTTAGGCATAGTATAAGAACAAATATGCCAAATCCTGTGACCCATTTATATCCGTATTTCATCTGTATGTTTGATTAATTATAATCTGTCCTTGAGGGCGTCCTGAACTAAAATTGTTACTGATACTCATCATATCCTGTGTAACGCTAACTTGGACTTGTGTGCTCATCTGTAGCGAAACCTGTGCTACATTGCGACCATTTTGACTTACTGATTCTATGGCCCAACCTACCTGTTTGGTTTCACTTTTATCTTTATAAATCTTACGTAGCCATTCTGGATCTTCTGACTTTGTTTCTTCTTTGGCAGCAGTGGCTACAACTTCTTCTTTGGCCTCAGCCTGTGCTACTGTGGTCTTGCTGTCTGAAGCAGGGGCTTCTTGAGCCTTTTTACTTTCTGCCGCCTGGTTACTTGCGACCTGTTCAGAATTGTCGCCACCATCTTTGCTCTCTTCTTTGCTCTCTTTCTTTGCGTCATTTTTCTTTGCTCCCGGAACACCTGCTGCTGCCGCGGCTGCTCTTGCGGCTGCTACCAACGGCGCACCGCTCATTATAGGTGGAGGACTGACTAATAAATTAGTGCCTACGGGTGTAGCAAACAAATTCACTGTCAATGGTGGCGTAGGTGGTGCGCCCGCTGTTTCTACCATAGTGGCTTGAAATGGACGATTCATAGTGACAAGGTTAGGGCCACTTTCTACATCAATAGCACCACTGCCACATACAGCACCTTTTACATTAGGTCCTGTGTTATCTTCGCAACTGGGCATCAATATCACAGTAGATGCTCCAGTTTCATTTACTGCCATAACAAAGTCAGTGCCACGCACAGCAATAGCAGCAGTGGGTGTATTAATTTTCACAGCATTAGGATTAGCACCAGCTATGGCACCACTTACATAGCGCACAGCACCACCAGTGGCCTTTAGACCAAGTTTTCCTCCCTGAGCATTTTTAGGATCATAAACAAAATCATCAATAACCAAACTACTGTGTTCCGTGACTGATACTGTAGTATTGTCCTTAAAAGTAATTTTAACCTTGCCATTCTTTGTTTCAATCTTATCATTGGTTTGAATCACCGTTCCCTTGGCTATTGTCACAGAATCTTTACCACGTTTTATTGTGCCACTGCCTGTGATCTCTGTAACTGAACCTATGTCTGCCCAGGCCGTGGTGGCGCAAAATAATAAACTTAAAAAGTAATAACGCACGACAACTCCTTATGGTGTTGTTCTTTGGATTATATTCCAAACTCCACTACTGCCCACAGTGGTAATTTTAACTACATTGTCCTGTGTGCCTGCTTGACTGATAGCAAACCTATTACTTGCTCCATTTACATCCATCCAAACACTGCTACCATAGGCGCTGTTACCTGTTTGACTGATATTAAACACATTGAAGTTACCTGCCACGGTGATAGTTTGATTATGCTTATTACCTACAGAGTCAATGTTAAATTCATTGCTGTTTCCACTGGTCACTGTGATCTGGCTGTTTAGATCATCACCTGTGCCACGAAACTGTATGGCATTGCTATTGCCTGTAAATTTCCAATTCAGCACAGCATCTTTACAACCTGTCAATGCTGTTCCTGCTGAACTTGATCCTGATCCGCATAGGACATCAGCAAAGTTACTGTTGCCTAATTGTTGAATAGTAATATCTACTCCCTGTGCTGCTACATCTGGGCTTATGGCCTTCATAGCAATGGTGTTATTGTTGCCCACTTGATTTAAGATAATGTTATGATCGTCACCACGTAGATACAAAGCACTGTTTACTGTGTATTGACGCACACCACCTGCGTTTAGTCGATCCACAATACCTGTTATAATTTTGCTATATGTTGAATCACTGCCTGCTGTATTGCCACTACCTGTTTGTGTAATGCTGACATTAGGACGTTCGCCGTCTTGATCTACGAACACACGATTGGTCGCACTCTGTGTCAGTGCTGTGGCGGTGCCTGCCATCACTCCCACTGTGGGATCAACGGGGGTCGTTGGAGTTGGTGCTGCCACTGTTGTTTGTGCTGCTACCGGAAATGCTGAGATCATCAGCAGTGTTAATAGTGTTTTTTTCATGTTCGCTCCGTCCTTCTTAGTTTGTTTTAACTGGTTGGCCGCTGGAGTCGACCAATCCTTGATTGGGGGCTGATTCAGTAGACTGGGGGGCAGTTTTGGGCTGCGGTGTCGGAACCACGTCATGTTTCACTTGCTCCTTGTATTTCCACAGTCCTTGGCTTTCTCCTTGACGAATAAGTTCTATTACACCCGCTTCTATGGCCGAACGTAGAGCATAGTTGCCCGGTTCATTAAAAGTCTGACTTGAGTCTAATTCAAAGGCTCTTGTGGCAGTGTTGAAGAATTTAAATGTAGTAACACCTTCTGCTGTAGATAGTAAGTTCTTTTCAATAGTGACGCTGGTTAATACTTCACCTGTTTGAACACTGACCAGTCTTAGACTAATAACGACCAAATCTTGTGTATATTGAGTATATGGCCCTATGCCTAACCAACGTGCTCCAGTTCCACCTGTCAGTGTGTTTGAATTATAATCTATAATACCGCCCTCAATGATAACACCTGCCAGTGTCATCGGTGGCAGCATCTTGGCCTTTTCACCGTCATAGATCTCACGAGTCTGTTTGATCATTTGACGTTCTTTTAATAGATTGTCAAGACCAACACGTTCTACCACAGTAAACCATTGACGATTACCTACTTCTGCCAGTGTTTTAATTAGATAACTTTCTGCGCCCTGTGTCACTGCTGAACTAAAAAGACTCAGTGTGTTACTGGGTTTACGTTGTCCTGTTAGGTCTCTAAAGTTATATACAGCCACAGTGATAGGAGGACCCATTGGTGCTGGAACTTGATTAAGTTCTTTCAGCATGTTTTGGCTGACTCTGGGTTCACTGGCTGCTTTAGCATCTAACACTGGACGAATGGCATTACAGCCCGATATGGCTATACTGGCCGCTATGATAGTTAGTTTAAATATATTCTTCATATTAGAATCCAAAACTTGCTATAGGAACTTTGACAACAGTTACGGTGCCTGCCTTATCAACCACTGTCAAAGTAACATCTTTGTCCGTTTTTACCCAGGTAATAGTATTACCATCTAAACTAAACACTCCGCTTGAAGGATTAACGCAACCGGGTATGGCTAATCCGTCTGCACCTTGGCATTTATTTTGGAATAGATTTGTGCTAAGTTGACTGGCCAATTGAGCATATACTTGACTGGTAAACAGGCTCATAAAGCGAGCCAATGGTGTATTCTGTGCTTCGGCTAACAATTTAGCCTCTTCTGATTTCTTCTGGCTCTCGATGTTATCTTTACGTGCTTTTTCTATACTGTCTATGGTAAGAACATGGCTGCTCCAATTTTGTCCGTTAAAACTTGGACTCTTAAATTGTTGAACCAATTCAGCATGAACAAGTGTTGGAATGAGAAGCAATACCAACGCAATTTTCTTCATAGTCGCTCCTTAGTTATATATTATTTATCGGAGCGTTTAAGAATTTAACTGCTTCTAACCATTATATACCAAATTATAAACAAGTAGCAGATATGATGTGCCATTTGATCTGCACCAAACTCTCGCCAAAATCTAGGCTTGGTCATGTCCTTAGTTCCATACTTTACCTTAAACCAGTCTATATGATAGTGAGCGATACCTTCTAAAATGCTGATAGCCAGTATTTCAACTGGGGTAAGATAATGAAAGAAACTAAAAATTACAAGAGCCACTATGCTCCATAGGATATGATCTAATGAGTGGCTTAAACCTATAGGATCACCATAAATTCCCTTTTTTACAGTTTGATCATATGTTTGAATGAAAAAGTCTGCGTACCAATGTTTGGCCTGTAGCAGAAACATTAATAGTAATATCTCCATATAACTATTTATATGGATACTTATCTAATTAAGATAATTTTTCCCAACTGATAAATTGAGGATTTCGTAGAGTTTGAATTCTAACTGTAGGATTACTTTCAAACATACCGTTAGCATATCTAATATAGATATCTAACTCTGCGAACTCGTTGCTGTCAGGACGTCCAATTTGGGCTACAAATAGTTGACTAGTTCCGTCTGGGGCTCCATACTTCAATCCCATTAGTTGGAGGTCCTCAACTTCTGTTATACTAGGTACATAATAAAGTCCGTTTACACTTGCATAAAAGTAAGGCTGTTTGGAAAATCTAAGCATAGATGTAAGACTGTTATTTTGTTTAAGATTGTTTTCAATTATAGCTTCAAAAACAGTAGCAATCTTAGAAAATAAAGGAGTAGCATATGCTTTCTTTGTTTGCCAATTGGCCTGAAACCAATCACCAAACACACGTTGCCATTTTGCATTTTTACCTGAAGAGGCAATAATAGTATTAGCATCTGCTGTTAAACTGGTTTTACCTTTACAAGTAAACTTTTGTGTAGCAGGGTCAAACATTATTGTATATTTGTCTGTCAATGGAGCGATTACTTCACCCGGTTGGCTTTGTGCCTGCGCCAACACATCATTGAAAATATCCTGCTTCATTTTTTTAAATTCGTCTTGAGCGTATTGATAAAATATATCATTTCCTCTTTCTGGAGTCAGTCCCAGAGCCTTAGGTGTTAGGTTAGCAAGAGTGATTCCTCCTTCTGCCTTAAGACTTATTCCTGCTATGCTAGTTCCTTCAAATCCGATATCTGCAGCATTGTCTGCTTTGTTTTTTCCACCTGCCCATGAGAAACTGATAATTGACTCTCCTGTTTCTGATAGTTTATTTTTAATAAGTTCAGAATATTTAGAGCCTATCTGGAACCATCTTAAAAATAGTCCTTGATCAAAGTTAGGTCCTAAAAGTTTTTTTATTGAATTATATGTACCAGTTGGATCTGATAATGATTCAGAAGGAATAGTTAACTGAGGATTAGCAGGATTAAATGTTTCAGGATCAGAACCTATGAGAGCGCATAACATCGCAATTTCGCTGTTATACCTAACACCGCTGCTTTTTCCACCTTCTTCTAATGGGGTTGAGAATTCACTAAATCGCATAATAAAATATTTATACGGTTTCTGGGAACAAAATTTCGTCTACAAATTTTATAATAGTAGGTTCAGGAACACCCATAGCTACCATACTTTTGATCACTTGTGGGTTTTGTTTTTGGTAATGACAGTAACGATTTTGCGCCATATGAAAATCTCCCCCGCAAGTCTGAGTTATTCCTACATTTTCAAGATAATACTTAAGAGAAGTATTAGCTAAATGACAAAGTAGATCAATTTCTATTTCCTCTTGTATATTACCAGCAGCTACCATACTTTTACTAAAAATTTGTTTAGCCCAATCTGGAAGTTGTCGAGGTTTAGACCAAGCTAGATCCTGTGTTGCTTTATCAAACCAATTCATCATGTCGTGCGTAGGATCTCCACCATTACTAAAATCGTGAAAAGCGCCTGTTATTTTATTTTTGCCGCAGATAGCATCAAATCCCCAAATTGGACTAGGGTCGTTAAAATGAGGGAACACTGTTGAATGTAAAATATATATACCGTGTGTATTTCTTTTATCTACTATTTCAATGTGTGCTCTTCTATATCTTATACTAGAATATAGATTATTATACCAATCGTAGGCATGTTCTTTTTCTTGATAACGTTCGCCGGTAGCTTTGAATTTATCTTCAATGCTTTCAGCTAAGTTGATAATTTTGTTCCAAGTGGTTGTCATAATCGCTCATCATTTCTATGGCCCAATCAAACGCTATATTAGCTTCGTCTGCCAAATCGTCACTTAGTTTCTCTCTAAGATTAGACATAATACTTTGAGAATTGTTAAATTCCAATGCTAAATGTGATCCAGGTACAATTTTCTTTATCATTTGCCCGCCAAACATATCTCCCATATGCCAGGTATATAAATGAGCAAGAATTTTATTTCTATCATTACCTATAGAATCAAGGTAATTACCATATTCTAATACTGGTGTCCTTATAGAATGAATCAAATTACCGTTATTCATAATTGAGTAATCTTGAAGCAGGTAATAACTTCTTCTAATATCTTCAATTCCCTCTAAAATCCCTAATTGGTCTGAATAATATTCTATCTTATTATAAAAAAAACTTTTTTGTTTCGTCCAGTCTATCCATAAGTCAGTTGGTAGTTTCTTTTTGAAAACTGATTCCATAAATAAAGTTGATTCTGCCTGCTTGTGCTTTTCTTTAGTACGTTCTTTTAAACTCATTGTTACTCTTGATCCATAGTTATCTGTAAAGGTAGGTTATTGGCCTTAGCTAAACTTTTCGCTTCAAATGTCTTTTGTTCTGCTACTTCATAATTATATATCCCAACCACAGCACTACCTTCATTATGAATTTTCAGCGTAATATCTCTGGCGGCCTCCATACTGTGTCTAAAAACTGTGGTTAATAATGCTATAACAAATTCCATAGGTGTAACGTCATCATTTAAAACAATGACTTTATATTTTTTTGGCTCCTTAAATTTGTCAAGAGTTTTGTTAGTTTTCTCAAGAACAGTTTCAGTTGTCATAATTATATTTAGCTATAATTTAGTGGGGGATTATCCCCCACGGTGATTAGGCTTCCTTAATCTTCAAAACACGGGGTTTTAATGATTCAGGAATTTTTCTTTCTAGATTGATAGTAAGCACACCATTTTTAATAGTAACTTCGCCTACTTCAATATGTTCAGCCAAAGGCCAAGTTCTTGTAAAATCCCTATTGGCCAGTCCATGATGTAGATATTGTACTTCATCATCGTCTTGACGTTGCCTTTCGCCTTTGACAATCAACATGTCTTGATCTACTTCTACAGTAATTTCATCTTTTTGAAATCCTGTGACAGCCACCTCAAGATTATAGTGATTTTCTTTGGTCTTAATAATATTATAGGGCGGATAATTGTTATTGATTTGATTAGTAAATCTACGTTCCAAATCATTAAACAAATGATCAAAACCCAAAAAGGACCTATTTAAAGCGTTTGTATCAAATCTAACTAATTGTGTCATAATATATCTCCTTAAAAAGTAAGACACTTATGGGGCCCTATTAGGTACCCCCAATTATACTGAAATTAGTTTTTAACTTCAGTAAATTCTGCATCAACAACCTTTTCGTCTTTAGGTTGATCTTTAGCAGTTTTTTCTGCCTTTTCTTTTTCCTGTTTGGCTTTAAGAATTGGCAAGGAATCTTGGACTAATGTCATAGTGGCCTTTTGAATAGCTTCTGCATCTTCAGATTTGACCTTTTCTTCTAGATCTTTAATACTGTCATTTATCCTAGTTTTTTCTTCTTCTGTAATTATAGTATCAAACTCGGTTAGATCTTTCTTTACAGAATAAAGTTGAGATTCTGCACTGTTACGGCTAGTGATAAGATCCTTTAGCTTCTTATCTGCCTCAGCATTTTCCTCCGCTTCTTTGATCATCTTTTTAATTTCAGACTCGGTTAGACCACTGCTTGATTTAATGGTAATTTGATTTTCCTTACCTGTGCTTTTATCTTTAGCACTAACATTTAAGATACCATTAGCATCTATATCAAAAGTTACTTCGATTTGAGGAGTTCCTCTAGCAGCCGGGTTAATACCACCTAAACTAAAATCTCCTAGTAACTTATTGTACACTACAAGATCTCTTTCGCCCTGGAATACTCTAATGCTAACTGCAGGTTGATTGTCTTCTGCGGTGCTAAAAATTTCGCTACTTTTAGTAGGAATAGTTGTATTCTTTTGAATAACCTTGGTCATTACGCCGCCTTGTGTTTCAATACCTAGGCTCAATGGAGTGACATCAAGTAAAAGAACATCTTTACGATCACCTGCAAGCACTGCTCCTTGAACAGCTGCCCCTGCTGCTACAGCTTCATCTGGATTGACATCTCGACGCGGAGCCTTCCCAAATACCTGTTCAACTGTAGCCTGTACCTTAGGCATGCGTGTCATACCACCTACAAGGATAACCTCATCTATATCTGCTGCAGTTACTCCTGCATCCTTCATAGCGATACGGCAAGGTTCAATACTGCGTTGAATAAGTTCATCCACAAGACTTTCTAATTTAGCTCTGGTTATGCTTATGTTTAAATGTTTGGGTCCTGTAGCATCTGCGGTTACATATGGCAGATTTACATTGGTTTGAGCGCTATTACTTAGTTCAATTTTAGCTTTTTCAGCAGCCTCTTTGAGACGCTGAAGTGCCAAAACGTCTTTAGTTAGATCAACTCCTTGTTCTTTTTTGAACTCGGTGACTAGGAAATCCATAATGCGTTGATCAAAATCTTCACCACCTAAAAATGTATCACCATTGGTACTTAATACTTCAATTTGCTTATCATCGTCAATGTTGGCTATCTCAATAATACTAATATCAAATGTTCCACCACCTAGATCATATACAGCAATTTTACGATCTTTTTTATCTGTTTTGTCTACGCCGTAGGCCAATGCCGCCGCAGTAGGTTCGTTAATAATACGTAGAACTTCAAGTCCAGCTATACGGCCTGCATCTTTAGTAGCCTGTCTTTGACTATCGTTAAAGTAGGCAGGTACAGTGATTACAGCCTGTGTTACTTCCGCACCTAGATAATCTTCAGCAGTCTTTTTCATTTTACGCAATACTTCTGCGCTGATCTGAGGAGGTGCTAGTTTTTGATTATTGGCTTCTACCCAAGCATCACCATTGTCTGCCTCGATGATTTTATAGGGCATTAAATCGATATCTTTTTGTACAGCATTTTCCTTAAATTTTCTGCCGATCAGTCGTTTAGCAGCATAGATAGTGTTCTTGGGATTGGTTACTGCTTGGCGCTTTGCCGGTGCTCCAACAAGTATTTCCTCACCGTAGGCAATGATACTAGGTGTAGTACGAGCACCTTCTGAATTTTCAATTACCTTGGGATTTCCGTTTTCGATTACTGCGACGCAGCTATTGGTAGTACCGAGATCGATACCGATGACTTTACTCATAATCTGTTCTCCTTAAAAAGTGAGTAATTTGGCTTATGCCTATATATCAGCCATTAGGTCTGATATAAATTTATTTATCTATATTATATACAAATTTTAAAAATTAGTCATTAGAAACGTGGTCGGCTCTAGGCCCAACTTTATCCAAATATAATCGTTTGTATTCTTCTCTAGATTTAACAGGATCATAATCATTAACAATTTCTTCTTTGATTATTTCAAATAACGGATGCATCATTTTGGATAAGAGTTTATTAGACATTTCTTCCAAAACGAGTTTGATATTTTCATTCTGAGATATTCGACTAATAGCAACATTTCGCTCAAAAATACGAGATCGATCGCACCAATTTTCATATAGTTCATCTTGGATTGGTCTCATTGATACCTCAAAGCAAAATAAGTAGCTAATTTTTCATTGTAAAACATAAAGTTAGTATAACGTCTTTCTACACCATCTATTGATATTTTTGCTTGAAAATGTGCGAAATCAAAATCAATACCCTGTTTATAACCCTGCTGCTTAACTTGGTGAACTATCTCTAAAACCTCGTTGGGTTTTATATCAAAAACTCTGAGTGCTATCATACCTCAATTGTGAAGTTAGGATCCCATCCACTATCTGGCTCATAACCCTCATAGCCACGGGGGTTACATACAATGCGAGTACTACCAACTATATAATCATAAACATCATGTGTATGTCCATGAGTCCATAATTTGATCTGTGGGCGTGCCTCAATGAATTCATTTAGGTCACTGCTATAACCACCATTCAAGTGAAATTCTTTTTCATACTTTGGCTTGGTGCTGCGTTTACTAGGTGCGTGATGACCAACCACTACATACTTACGAGTGGGATCACTGTCTACAACATTCTTTATATACTTCAAGGTTTCACGATGTCTACCTAATGTAGTAAGTGGATGTAGTTTGCTATATTCTTTAGTGCTATCTCTTACAACACGATAGTCATTTAACATGGCCTTTACCATGTTAATAGTCGCACTATCACCCCGGTTCATATCAGTCCAAAGGGTACCACCCACAAATACTACATCATCAATTTCCTTTACGTCATTTTCTAAAAAATAAATGTTAGGAAATACACTGACTTCATCACGTAGGTATCGAATGCTATCTGGCCATTTACCATGATAGTACTCGTGGTTACCCGCAATGTAGATAACGTGTGGGAATTGAAAACTTACTCTTTTTAGAAAATCCCTAAATTGTTGAGCCTTTTCCTGCCTACGTCCTAAACCTTGACCATGAGCAATCATTGATCGCTCAATGGCATTGGCAGGCTCGGGATGATCGTGTAGGTCTTGTGCTACCATAATATCGCCACCAAGGATTAGAACATCAGCACCTTGTTCGTTAGTAAGGTTGACGTCGCTAAACTCAAGATGTAGATCTGATACTAGGGTAATTTTCATACTATTTCCATTTTAAAACGAACCATTGGTATTCTGCGTCTGTAGCCAAATAAATCCTTGTATTATATTGACCATGAATCCAGGCCCATTTCTGGTCACCTAAACCGGTTATGTCCAACTCAGAACTAGGACCCCAATTTTGCCAACACCAGTTTCTTACTTCTACAAATTTATATAGATTGGTAGAGGAGAAACTGGCGAAGTATTTGAATCGATCATATCCGTTATGCCTTTTATCTAATTTACCTATTTTCATTCTTGCCTCAGCAGAGCTATTTTCCTATAAACATTTTGAACACCGATAGCCTGCCTAATAGCATCTTGCAAAGCATCGTGTTTACTATTTTGCGGCATTTCTGGATCAAATCCTAGATCAAATAATGTACGGGTATCTCTTAACTGCCAATAATTCCAAGGTAACCCTTTATTAAAGCTCTTGTATATGTTTTCAAGTATTACAAGGTCAAAAGTAGCACCGTGACTCCAAAAAGCATCACACCCCCAGGCAAATTTATGAAATCGTTCAATAGATTCGCTAAGTAGTATTCTACCAGTTTCATCAAAAGCTTCTTCCATTATTGCAGGATCTTGTTTACTCCACCAGTCGATAGTTTTAGGATCTATTTCTCTACCTAATTGATCCTGATCATCTAGTGTGACTTTCAAGTAAAACTCGTCTGTATGTCCTTCATGATATGGATTGAATATCACTGCTCCTATGGATAAAATCACAGCCTGAGGAGTTACGGACAAAGTTTCCATATCAACCATTAGGTGCTTGCTCATTAGTTTAGTTTCCTTTTATTAGGGTCTTCCAACATTAATCTTAAGGTTTCTGCTAATTCCGGATCTTCAGTGACCAGATCATCTAGATCAACTTCTTGTGACATTCGTAGAATCTCTCCAGAATCTACTGCTTCTTGGATAGTTTTCACAAGTTGATCCAGTTCCTCTTGAGTTCCATCAAAGTCATCAAAAGCGCCTGGGGCGAATTTAAGAGTAAGTTTTTTATTCATAGTGTATTGTACACTAGGAATTAGCTAAAGTCAATAATTTTTCTTTGGTAATTCTTGACTTTTTAATTTTTTCAACCATCGAGCACGAGCAGCACCTTTTTTACGTTTTTTTACACTAGTTGGTTTTTCGTAAAACATACGGTTTTTTACTTCTTCTAAAATTCCAGAATCCTCAACTTTTTGTTTAAACTTTTTTAGTGCTGTGTTCAGCGGTATATCACCGCAGATTATTTTATTGCCAGTAATTTGTTGTTTTTTAGCCATTTTATCAAATCAAAAAAATATTTATTCGTAAAACTTTAATTTATCAAAAAGGCAATGATCTAAAAAAAAGCTAATATCCGGTACTCTATTATGAGTAATATTAGATAATATTGTTGAAGTCTTTTCGTTTTCACTATTGAAATAAACTTTATTCTTGGCAACAATCCAAGATAGTAGTACAGACATTGTTTGGCATTGATTATCTATATTACAGTAGGTAAGATGTGATTGATTTACAGCATATAACAACCATTGAGCGTCATCGTTTGGTCCGAAATAGTATATATTCATATCTTTTTCTATCTCTACTTGCTCTAACCAATTGGTAACAGATTCTTGTTGACTTTGATTTAAATTTATCAATGTAAGATTAAAGTTTGCGTTTTCAAATTTGTCAGGGGGAGTTATTAGTGTGATTTTATTTTTCATTTAATCTCGCTTTGACTTCTTTTACCAGTTGTTCAGGAACCTGATGTAATTTTAATTGTTTGGTGGTGATCATATTAGCATAATAGTCAACTAAAACACTGCCACCTCTATATTCTTTCACATTCAATTTTGTTCTTTTCAAATCAATTTGTTCTTGAGTCCAGGGATCAACTGATTCCGAGTTTTCGAAAATAACCGTATTAGTCAGTGTACTTATCGGTATGACGGGTTCATCTGTTTTTGATTTGGTTTCAATAGGAGTCTGTTCAATTATAGGTGTATCTTTAATGTCTCTTAAATTTTGAAAACTTATTTGGCTGGCTAAAAGAAGAATTATAGCCAACGGATCAAATACCACGATCAAAATAATTATAACCCAAACAACTGACTTTTCTAAAACTGTTTGATCAGTTTCACCATAGAAGAAGGCCGCTATGTACTTAAGAGGCCCTACCTCAGCCTCAACTTGCCTAACCTGCGCACGTATTGGTGCGGCCTCGTTAGTAAGTTCACTAAGTCTTTTCTGTTCGGTTTCAATTTCTTGGGAAATACGAGTGCGATCCCTTTGTTGACTTTTACGTAGAGCAATGGATTTATCCGCACCTTTTTCGTCCTGCGATCGTGCCATAACTTGATCCACTGCATCGTCCATTTGTTTAAGTTCGCGGCGCTTGGTTTCAATACTCTCTTTGGTAGTTTTAATTTTTTCATCATATATGGCTAACTGACTTAGAACTTGTCCACCCACTAGGCTTTGGTCACTATGGGCTTTAGACAAAAATCCAAATATGCCCATACTGGTAATGACCATCAATAATATGATAGCAGAAATTAAGTATATTTTAACAGATTTAGGACATATAGACCAATTTTGCTTTAGCCAAACTGTAGCAACTAGTTTACCTATTTCCAAAGCCACACCCATAATGATAATGGGGATAGCCGCGGCAGCAAAAATGGCAGTTAATCCAACAACCGAATAATAAACTGCGACAGCAGAAATTGCCAGTCCGCTTAACAAGGCCAAGTAGGCTAATAGTATCTCATTGAATTTACTCATAGAGATATTTATTAGCCCAAAACGGGGTAATTATCTGCGCATACTAGAAATTTCTTTGGCCTGTGCGTCAGAAAAAATTGGAACAGCGTTGCTTTTGTGCATAGTACCAATACCGACTATTTTATCTCCTGTGTACACTGGTGCATCTTTTTTAGTAGCATTACCTAATCCACTGTCTAAACTTTTGATATTGGCTGTGGTAGAGCGACCAGGAGGCGGTGCTAGGTTATACACCAATTTTTTAGCAGTTAGACCATGTTGTTTTTTACGTTCATCTGCTTCAATTTGATATTTAGACTTGAGATTTTTCCAATCATTTTCAAGCTCTTGTTGACGGCGTTTGGCTTCGGCAGAAGTATATTTGAATTTACCTTTACGCTTACCAGTAGTTGATAACCAAGGGCCTTCTAGGTGCATTGACATATTGAAACATTCCTGCGATAAAAATAGCTAATAAAATTCACCAGCCGATATGTACTGGTGGTGATCTAGAATTATTCGCTTACACGACTATAATTCAGTACATTTCCTTGACCGTATTGGGCTTCAGCAAGCATTTTGGCTTCATAGTCGTTATTAGCGAAGATAAAGGTGTTAGCAGTTTGATAAGCATTAATTCTGATCCAAAGGGCATATTTGTACACGTTATTCTCCAATAAGTTGTTTAGTTCACGTATTATATGACATATAAATGAAATGGTCAACTGTTGCTTAAATCATACAGTCCTGTAACTCCAGGCCCTTTACAGTTTTTGTCATTCATAAATGTAAGCACCTGTTGTCTATTTCCTGCAGCAGCAAAACTTAAATGGTGCCACGGGTTACCTGTACCTGTTGTTTTGTATTCTAAAATAAATTGATCAAATGGAATATTATCTTTAATCCATAGAGCTCTTGTATAATAATCTGCTTTTGATGCACTGCTATATTGTATATCACAGGCCATACCTTTTGGATGTTGGCTAGTTGTAGCACCTACACCTGCTTTTCTAAATGTACAGGTTAAAAACATATCTTTATATTTTGCTTTGATTGGGTCTATACAATTCTTGACAAGTAATCTCAAATTATCACATACAGCCTGAACAGTTGTACCGTTCTGAGGGGCAACTGTAGCAACATCATAGGGGAAGATTACAAATGGCTGCTTAGTTACAGTCTTGACATACCATTTTACGCCCGAAGTGGCGGTACCGTCATAAAGTAAAGTTTCATCTACCTCAGAAGCCAAGGTTGCTGTCCCTGTTGTGTCGCCTGGACCAGCAGCCGAGGGAGCAGTATTGGTATTAGCTGGATTTGCGCCCGCCCCTTTACCCTTGTCTAATTCATATTGGGTAATAACACCTTTTTTAACAAGCTCTTGCTGTTTTGCCTCAACGATAGCTTCATCCTCTTCACCATCTATTTCGAAGAGCACTTGTTCCGTATTGAAAGAAGGACTATTGATTGCTGCTAATACAAAACTTTCTGAATTACCAGGAGCGTTCCACAATGCTATCTGTGTCCCATTGGCAAATACATTACCGCTGTTATAAACGTCCGCTACGTGAACAACTCCGTGAGCAGTTGCACCCCTTACATATGGCATAAGATTATCCTAAAGCTATCCCTGTCGTGCCTTCCATGTACTGTTTAGCAGCATCTGGCTTACAAGGAACCATAACAAAAAACTTACGTTTGTCAATGGTGATTAATTCTTTGGCACTTAAAATTATCCAAGGCATCATACCTAATCCGTCCGTATGGTTCATAGTCAATACCAAAGGTCTTGTTATTGTTACATCTTCATTGGTTTCTGATTCAAATCTAGCAAGAATCTCATCACCGTTAATCAGTTTAATACTGACAATATCACCTGAACTAAAACCTTTGTTTACTAGCATTATTCATCACCTATAAGTCGTTCTAAAGTCTTGTAATGTTCGTAGGCCTTTTTCAAAGCAGCAAACTTTTCTAGCTTTTCCGGATCTGGTTCTTGAAGCACCGCTAATCTATCCTCAATTTTTTTCAACAGATGTAGGATACTATGTCCTTGAATTTTCACATCACCTCCAAATTCTGCATCACCCTTAACTGAAAGTGTGTTGTCGATCGTAGATACACTACTCGTGATTGAAGGCCAACTAAGAGGACTCCAACCAGGACCAGTTCCGTTAGTGCTAAGGACATAATTACCAGCAGCCGCATATTGTCCTGCTCCTGTTAGACCAGACCCATAATTGTTCAAAGATGTATCTATGGTGATAGTGTCTAAGTTTAGGTCTGAAAGATCCAATGGCTTAATCTGTTCAGAGCTTAGTGCAGATATAACTGGAGATGACATATCATCACTTGCTGAAATTATGAACTGTTCTTCATCTTTATCCATTTGCTGCCTCTGCTAGATATTGCCTTAATTCTGTGTAGCCACCGATGTGTTTATCATCGATGAAGATTTGCGGAACTGTTCTAGCTGTAGGAACTACTTCTAGTAATTCCTCTTTTGACCACCCGTCACCTATTTTACGTTCTTCAAATTCAATACCACGTTGTTTCAATAACGTTATCGCCTGATCACAATAACTACAGTGGTATTTGCTCCATATTATTGCCTTCATTATTATTCTCCTTATAGTGCGGGCAGATCATCGTACTCAACTATGTCACTCATTACTCCTATAACATAGTTTGTAGATTCGTTTTCTTGTAATGCTGTTTGTTTTTTGTTGATATGAACGTGTTTGTTAAACCAAGGAATTGGATTATTTTTAGGATGGTCGGCTTGATATTTGATACCGATATCCTTCAGTCTTGAATAGGCTGTATAGTCTACAAAATCCTTGAGAATCTGAGCATTGAGTCCTATGACCACTCCCTTTTTAAACAGATAGTCTGCCCAAGATTTTTCTTCCTCTATAACGTCCATATACATGTTATATACTTCACTACGACATTCGTCAACTATATTGGCAAATCTTTGATCTTCTTTGACCACTTGATTAATAAGAAAAGCAGTCCATTCAGCATGAAGCAACTCGTCTTGTAGGATTAAACTTATAATATTGCCATTACCTATAAAAATACGATTTTCTACCATGGCTAAACTTGTGGCAAAACTTACCATAAATCGTAGGGCTTCTAAGGCGTAACTGGCATTTAGTGCTAACCAAATAGATTTAATGTGTTCCTTTTCACTTACTGACTCAGGTTTCGTTTCTTTATGGCTATTCAGTTTATGTAAGCGATCATAGTACTCTCCTACAGTAGATGCCATATTGACGATTTCTTGTGTGTCGTGAATCTTATTAAATTCCTCTTTTGGCACACCATAGACATTACGTATAATATGACTATAACTCTTACTGTGGATATTTGTTTCGAAAAAACTCCAATTACTAACCAATGCTTCTAATTCGGGTATGCTGATCACAGGACTGAATATTTGCGATGGGGCTCTACCCTGTATACTATCAAGCGCAGTTTGTCTTAAAAGATTGCTGGTAAAAATATGACGTACAGCGTCACTAGCTTCCTTGTGATCAATTTTATCCTTTGTCAAACTTATCTCTTCCGGCACCCAGAAGAACCCCCGAGCCAGCTCTTCAAATCTTTGTATTTTAGGATATTTGACTTCTTCGAATCTTTGTACGGTAACGGGACCTTCAGGATCTAAAAACATTTTACGTTTAAGATAATTAGTCTGTTTTTTTAAATTATATTGTTCTTGGCTCATTTGGTTTTTCCTGTTTGTATGTAACTGTGTCATCGAGGTCAATAACCAGTCCTCCTTCCTCATCAATTCTTACTCTTATAACTTCATCACTCTTAAGTGTAGTAAGAATCATCGGTACTGCTTCATCCTCAATTTCAACATAGCTACGTAGCCCATAGTATGCCAATAGAGTTGTAATTTCTATTCTTTTGGCTTCTAGATCATCACTCATAAAACGCATGCCTCACAATTTTCTATATCTTCAACTACCACTTTTTGTATTTGAGTGGCTGTTGTAATTTCTGACTTAGCTCCTACCTTGTTGATTAAACTATAATATACTGTTTTGATACCCCATTTATAGGCTAACATTAAGTTCCTAGCGATCAATGTTCCTGGAATTTTTCCTCCGCGATAGTTTCCTGGATTATAAAATGTATTAGTGCTTAGACTTTGATCTATATAGGCTGCTAGCACTGCTGCTGTTTTAAGATATCCTATACAGTCTTTTTGTTCCCACATAAGTTCATATCTATTTTTAAGGCGCTTATATTCAGGAACTACCTGAACAAAACTGCCTGCCTTAGATTCTTTTACACTAATAAGTTCCATAGGCATTTCGATGCCATTGGTACTGTTCAATACAACAGAACTTGATTCAACTGGGGCTACTGCCATTAAAGTACCATTTCTAATGCCATGCTTTTTCATTTTAGCCCTAAGAATCTCCCAATCTAACGAGGGCTTGAAATCTGTAAGTTCGTCAACATTTTTACTTCTCCTTTCCCAAGGAAACACTCCACGTCCATACCAAGTATATTGACTACGCTTACAGGAACCTCTTTCTTCGGCAAGCTCAACACTGGTCTCAGTGAGATAAAAAGCCTGGTGTTCTACCCAACGCTTAACTTCGGCAAGACTATCAGTCTCTCCATATTTCATTCCACGCCTAGCGTGCCAATACGCCAGATTGGTAATACCTACACCCAATGGTTCGAAATCCTCATTAGCCAGCTTACTCTGTATGCTTAGGAAGTCTTGATAGTTGAGTAGGTTGCTTAGTGATCGAACCAATACTCTACAGGCTTTTCGCATATCCTGCGGATTGCGAAAGGCACCCCAGTTGATGGATCCAAGAGTGCAAAGAGCAATTCGTCCTTCAGGATCTTCAATTCTTTGGAAAGGCTTCGTGGGTAAAAGTATCTCCTGGCATAAATTTGATTGATAAATCGGATCAGTGCTTGTATCAAAGGGACCTTGTTGGATGACATTGTCAATATTGACCAGGTATATTCTGCCAGTGTCAGTTCGCTCCTTAAGTATTCCATTTTTGAATATCTCATCCGCGGATAATATTTTTTTCTTTTTTGTCTTATCTTGCTCATAGCGTAGATATAGTCTTTCAAATTCTTTGCTATCTCTGTAGTAGGCTTCGTATAGATCAGGTACCTCATGGGGATCAAATAAGGTTATATTTTCTTTGTTTTTAAACCTATTCCAAAATAAAGAGTTTACTACAACTGAATAGTCCATTTGGCGCACACGAGTTTCTTCTGTACCCTGATTATTTTTTAATACAATAAGATCTTCAAATTGATAATGCCAAATTGGAAAAGTCACTGTGCAACTTGCGTTACGTATTCCCCCTTGACTACAACTACGCAGGTCTGAGAACCACTTCTTAAGGAAAGGTACCATTCCTGTGTGCTTGATCTCGCCATTACGAATAGGTGAACCCAATGGACGAATACGACCAATCTCTAAACCGATGCCAGCACGTTTACTGGCATATTTGGCCATCATTTCACCAGCAGCGAATATGCTATCAAGGGTATCATCACTGCTGATAAGAACGCAACTGCTGAACTGTTTAGTAGTAGTGCCAAGCCCAGCAAGCACAGGGGTGGCAAGAGTGAAATGGCCATCTGAAGCGCACTCATAGTAGTCCTTTACATACTTTAATCTTTTATCTCGAGGTTCAGAATGAAAAGCAGTCGCCGCAGCCACAGCGTATCTAACCTGTGGGGTTTCATAAATTTTGCCTGTTGTTCTATTTTGTACCAAATACTTTTCACAAAGCTGGGCAATGGCCGCATAGGTATAATTTAAATCTTTATCATGATCTATGAATAATTCTATAGTATTCCATTCATCAGCTGAATACCAGGTAAGCAAGTCTGGTGTATATAATCCCAATTCTATATTTTTTTTAATAATATCATAGAGTTTATCTGGAGTATATTGGCCGTAGACTTCTTTACGAAGCATACTAACTCTTTGTCTACCTGCTACATATTGATAATTAATGTTGTTTATTTCAGGGTTTTCTGTTTCATCTATTAAATCGACCATTGCTTTGAGCAATAATTCGTCTATAGTTTGGGTTTTCATCCCGTCGTGTATTTCTATTTGTGCTTTTATTTCAATCATGCTTGGGCTTACTCCATCTATACCCCTGCAAGAATTTAGCACCTGTCTCTGTATCTTACTAATGTCTAGGGGAACACGATCCCCGTTCCTTTTGACCACTGTGATCATAGGACTTCACCTCTTTTGTTTGGATGAGATATTTACCTAGGACATTCAACTTCTATTGTATTTTGTAGGATAAATGAATCGGGCAAATTATCAGCATTTATCGGGCCATTATCACTATAGTTTAGTACCGAGATATCATCTACGAATACAAGATTGTATTCAATTTTTTTATGTTTGTCTAGTAATATTTTGAGTTTGACACTCGAATCATTATATCTTTCTAATAATTTAATAGTATATGCTATCATAAGAGCTTTGGTAAAGTCATCATAGATATTATCAGCTATAATTTGCCACGGACAAGGCCATTTTTCCTTGTGATAGGGATTAATATTATGGTTTAAAGGACTAAATGGTGCCAAATGCCAATAGTCCCAAATATCTTGAAGCGGATATTGAGAATTATTGGCCTTTCGCCTAAGAGTTTTCCAAGATTCTAGTCTATCTTCTAGACTGGACTTAAAAATCATGAATATAAAATTTTAGTTTGGCTTAGAAACTCAACAGTTTGTCCCGGGCCACCTACTCTAATCGAACTTAAGCCAGCAAATGAGAAGGTAGCTGTATTAATTATATTAGTGGCTGTACCGATAAAAGTAAAAGCGTTTATGCCTCCAACTCCATCGACACCAGTAATAGTAACGTATACATTATTAACAGGTGTTGTAGCTAAAAAAGTGCCTGTAGTAAAACTTACACCAGGTAATATTATTTGATCTCCTACTATAAAATCTACTCCTGGACTTACTAGCGTTAGGTTAGTATAGGTTCCCGTAACAGTAGAACCTGTCCAGGCCGGATATGGAGAATTTTGTATAGTAAAAGCAGCGTTCACACCCGGAGGAGGTAGATTATATAGCGGTATTCTTAAAAATTTCCTGTTAGAATTTAAATCAAATGGAATATTATCTACTAATAAGCCATTATCGTAGATAAAGTTATCTGTTACACCAAAATTTGGGTTAGAACCAGACGATATATTTATTTTAAAATCCCCAATCCTATCAATAGTAGCGCCGATCAAGGAGTATTTTACATCAATATTTTGAAAATCTCCAGTTATAGGAACTACCCACACTGTGGCTGTCGCACGGGCAATAACCGGCAATCTTTGATGATAAGTAAAATCTAAAATCCCTTGACCACCTATTAATGGAAAAAAAGTTCCTGTATTCGCATCTATATTAGCAGCCATTGATTCATATCTAGCAAAATAATCATTTTGACTAATACCACCTTTTTGCGTGAAATAGATTATGCTGGTTCCTGTATTGGTGTTCTCCTCTCCACCAGCTGGTAAATAATTTCCAACCTGAACAAAACTATTATTTTGGCTTAAAATATGACAATTTGTTTGGTTACTGTTAGCCCCTACATAGATCGCCTCTCGTCTAATTCTGTCAAATGAGCTATTGGTAATTTTGACATTTTTCGGTCCATTTCCTGCTATAGACTCTAAAAATGAAATTCCTCTATCACAAACTACAAAACTACAAGAATCTATAGTTATATCTTGTACATTATAATTACTTTTAATACCTGCGTATAGGCCGTCGAAATGACAATTTTCAATCATTAGATTTTGGGTAGTAGCAGCACCGTAACCTCTTAAATCTATTCCTACATAAGTATTAGTAGTTACTGCAAATGTCCCTGTGTAAGCGCCTTGAAATTTTACATCTCTAATAATAGAACAATCTGAAACATCCATGCTGATAAAACTCAACCCTGTCGCTGTACTAGATTGATGAACTAAAGACAGTTTTTCGAGGCTGATAAAATCAGGAGCAGGACTTCCCATAGGACCACTTGTAGAAAAGTTACCAGTATTATCGAAATGTATTCTATTATTGTCTGTGCTGTTACCGTCAATAGTTTGAAAAAAGTGAGATCCTGTGCTTATCAGCACTATTTTGGTATTTTCTATTCCTTCACCTTGAATTCTAACTTTAGAAGGTATATACAAAGTTTGACTGATTAAATAAGAACCTTTTGGTAAAAATAGTGTTTTCTCTGTGCCTGTAGCAAGGCTTAAAGTGTTTTTCCATCTATCATAAAGGTAGAGATTATCTATGGCAGTTTGAAAAGCCATATGGTCATCATTTATACCATCACCGATAGCCCCAAAATCTTTGATACTAACAATATCATCTAATTTACCTTGAATACTTCTAACAACCTGTGGGCCAGTGGGAGGAATATGTGTAGTATTACTGGTTGCAATAAAAGTGCCAACTTTAAATGTATATAAAGTAGTTGTATTAAGATTAGCGATTACTGATGATTGAAAAAAGTTTCTTAGATCATTTTCTGTCAGAATTCTTACATTGGCGTCTCTCGATCCACCATCTACCCTACGGAGCCCGATATAAAGTTTTTCAGTATCTGAAGCCCATCCAAATTCCCCACTATCCAAAACAGGAGTCCCAGATTGGTTTTCTTGTCCTCTGCGAACCTGAATTTTCGCTATTTCAACAACTGGCATAGATAATATCCCCTTATAGGATATTTATCAGGTTAGAAGTTGTTTAAGTCCTTGCATTCACTTGGTATAGTATTCTTCTACTTTATCTAACCATTGATTTTGCCAATGTTCAAATTCGTCAGGCCTTAGGTCAAACTGTTGATATTGAAGATCTCTAGAGCACATGAAGACATGACCTTCTTTTATATCAGTACCGTAGACTTGGTTATGTGCCATAATATAGGCAACTAGCTGAATTTTATAATCATCTATCCAGGCTTCTTTTTTGGGCTTATTAGTCTGTTTATAGTCCATTACACTAGGATTACCTTTATAAACACCAACAAGGTCGGTGGTCCCTGAATATAAGCCAGGATAATAAAGACTTTGTTCCATAGCCCAAACTTCATCCACATCTTTTAGTCCGTTTTCAATTATAATATCTGCCATTTTATTAGCTTGTACATGAACAGGATTATTACCCGGTTGTCTTTGTAGACCTGCGATAAAACGTTCTAGGTTACCGTGCATGGCTGTTCCTATGCCTGCCGCTTCTGTAGTAATCTGTTGAGCCTTTTCGTGCCCAATTCTATCACGCCATTCATTTAATGCTGTCATATCTTTGGTAGCACTGAGGATGGTAGTAACACTGGGTAAGCGTTCGCCGTCAGGTGTAAGATATACACGCTTACGAGTAATTGGATCGTTAATCTGCTTACAATTTTTATATTGAAATTTATCAACAAAAGGAGGTGGAGTATAATTCATACTGCTAATTATACTAGTCCTAATTACCTAAGTCAAATTTTTGGAGATAGTGTTTTGCTGTTGCTTGCGGCCATTGCATCTACACTAGGGCCTGCACCTTTACCAGGCATCATAGCTGATTCTGGTTTATTTAGAATAATTGTGCCTTTGTCCGTGATATCAAAAACATCACCTGTGGGATCAATTTTATCTTTGAATGCTTTTAATGTATCAAGATCTGTGATAGAAAATCCAAGATCTCTTGCTATATCTTTTATCACAGCAAGGGGAAGTTCTTTAGAGGCACCACTTTTTTTAACCTGTCCCTGCCTGACAGCCAAGGCACTTCTAAGAGACCCGATATCATAACTCGGGTCTTCAAAAAGTTCCTTTATTTTCATTTTGCTAGTTTGGTAATTATGCTATGAGATTCTGCTATTTTGCGAGCAAACTTACTTTCACGCATTTCACGACCAGCAGCCTCAGGACCACCCGCAGCAGCATCAGCAGCACCAAACTCATCGGCAGCAGGTTCATTCATCATATCTGGAGCCGCAGCATCCATATCTGGTTCCATACCTGTGTCCATGCCCATCGGCTCTGTAGGCATTTGTTCTCCTGCCAGTGCTGCTACAGCATTTGAAATTGCTTCACGTTGTTGAGTAAGAACTTCTAATGTAGCACTTAACGCTGGGCCTACAGCCTGCTTAAATGCCTCTGCTTCGGCAGGTCCAAAGTCAGCACGGATAGCATCAGCAAGTTCAATCATACTCTTAGTTTGGTATTGGCCAACACGCTGCATCCAGCTTGTATAATCATTTACCATATCACCTGCGGCTGTGATAGCTTTGGCCTTACCTTCCTCATCCTCGCTTAATAGATAAGCAAGACTTTCATTTACTGTACGAACATTACGTTTGAAGACTAGATTAGCTTCTTCTAATTTACCAGCCTTCTTTAATTTTTGACGAACAGCACCTGCTACACGCTCACCTGCTGCCTTGCTGCCATACTTTTCGCCTGCTTTCTTAGCAATCTTAGCAAAGTTCTTACCTGGCTTACCTTCGTCCTTGCCTTCCATTGTGCCACACTCTTTTAGACCATGTACTGGACATTTCTTACCTTTTGGTGTATGATTACACTTGTCATCTGCTTCTTTTAAGCGTCCATCTTTTTCGGCTGATCTTAACATTGCGGCACGATCAGCATAGCTACTACGCTTAACATCCTTAGCAGCCTTCTTTTCACCTGGTGTAGGATTTTTAACATGCTTTAACGGATCGAACTTTTCTTCTTTTACACCTGGCTCATCTTGTTTTGCGCTCTGTGCCTTGCCCTTGACCAACTTACCTTTAACCTGTGTAGCATGTAGTCTTGCGGCCTGATCACCTTGCTTGCCTTGATGAAAACTGGTAAAGGGAACTTTACCCTCTGGCGGTTTACTATCGTGTTCAGGATTATCGTAACCTTTGCCTGCAATGCGACGACCTTCGTCTGCTTTTACATCTTTCTTCTTTCCACCTTTTTGATCTTTACCAGTAGCACCGGCAATTACATCGCCTCTGGTAACTTTATCAAACGGAGGATAGTTATTGGCTAGGTTACCATCATCAGCACCTTTTGCTTTCTTGGTATATTTTGGTGCTCTAACACCTTTTTTCGCTTCTTCCAAAGCATCAATTTTATCTCTAAGTTTTTTAAGATCTTCGCCTAGCATTTCTTTAATCCTTGTGTTTAGCAATTCCAGCATTGCTTTATCTTTCTGGTATGTTTCATCTGTAAGTAATGAATTTATAGCTGAATTGTTTTCTTGTTGAAATACTCTAGTTCTCAACTTATTTCTATAATCTTCTAATTGCTCTCTGTTATAACCATCAAGATTTAACTTGATATTAAATTGGCGAGAGATGTTTTCTAAAAGAGCCTTACTGGTTAATTTTTTTTTAAAATCACTTGTTTTCATAGAAACATCCAAATTTTATAGTTTTATTTATGCTATTTTTAAAAGTTTATCAAATCCAATTTGGATCTGTTTTTTATACATGGCTTTTTTAATTCTAGCTATTTTTTGTTTTTCACTAAGGATGTCCAGTTTGTCATAGTCTTTTTTAGATTTTTTCATTTGTTCTGTGTAAAGTTCTTCTACAAAACTATAGTGTCCATATTTTCTATCTAGATCTAAAATTTCTCTATCAGTCCATTTTCCACATGCTAGTTTATTCGCAAGAATTGCTGCTGTATGAGGTAAATTAATCTTATCAAGTATTATATAATGATTTTGATCTAGCACAGAAAAAAACCCATTATTACATTTCTTAATAGTAAATTTCCCTACCTGTATAGAGCCATCTTCTAACTTTTTTGCCGAATTAAATCCTTTCTTTTTTAAGGATTTCTGTACCTCATTATTCAGCAAAAATAATTTTTGTAACAGCGAATCAGATATAACCATATTATACTTTAGGATTTACTGCGGGTTTAGAAGTAATAGCTGATTTCATCAACATGTTCATCTGAGTAGGTAATCCTGGCTTAGTAATAGTTGCTTTTGTATAATCACTTATAGCCTTTTGTTGTTCTGGAGGCAGCTTATTGATATCTGTTTTTTGTTGGATGGCATCAAACGCTCTAAGAAAATCATCTGAGCTTTTAACATTAATTTGATTTTGTTTTAATAAATTATCAAGTTGCTGCTGTTGTTTAGGATCTATTGTTGGAGATTTGTCTTTTGGACTTGTAGCAGTGGCTGGCTGATCACTTGGTTTATTACTAACAGGTTGAACAGTGCTCATCTGGCCTGTAGATGATCCAGTTGTTCCTATGGTTTGTTCCAAAAGTTCAAAAATTCTCATAATTTTTGAATCATCACTACAACTAAACCTAACACACTAGCTACAACTGTTCCTGCCGTGCCAATTAAAACCTTAATGGTACTGAGATGACTATCTTTTATAGTTTTTGATAGGTCGCCTACCTTTAATTCTATAGCATCTAATCTAGATTCTAATGATTTATATCTTTCTGCACATAATTCAACATGTGCCTCTAGATTGGCTTTTTCTATATCGCTGGCCATACTCCGAAGATCTCCTAATAAATTGTCAAACAAGAATTTATGTGCCTAAATTGAGCCTTCGTATGCCTTGATGATTGTATTTTTAGACTCGGTATCTTTTAAATCAAAGACCGGCCTAGCAATATTTATCGTTTCTGTAAGATTTTGAATGAATGGTACTTCATGAATATCTTCCACTAATAATCCAATTTCGGAAATACCATCGGAGTATACACCCGATCTATCAGGACTAAATCTAAATGTCCATACATTATGTTTTCCTTTAAATTTAGAACCAAAATCTAAATTTTTAACATCTTTAGTTTCTACTACTGGATCAGTTTGATAATTTATAATTGAACGAAGTTCTAAACATTGTTTCAAAGTGACAAAATTTTTAAATTGATCATATTCCTTTAAAAAATCTTTTCTTGGTCTATTAACTTTAGTATTTGTGATGTCAATTAGAGTTTGGATTTCAATTATCTTCATATTAACTACCTATTTAAAGATATTTATAGCAAAAAAAAGCGGCCGAAGCCGCTTTTGATTTCCTAATAACTAATTAGGCAATTGTGGGCCAACCACCTGTAACAGTTGTAGCTGTGTTCGCTACACCCTGTAATGCACCAGTTACTGTACCTGCTGCCTGAACAACGCTCTGTAGATAAGCAGCCATTGATTCTGTTCCTGCTGTACCATCATAATTATCTGTAGGATAATCACCACCGATGGCTGCTACAGCGATTGGAAGAACAGTACCGCCTGTCTGTAACGGAGCCATTACTTCAACACTAACACGAGCCTGGATAGCCTCAATAGCTTGTGCTACAGGGCTTCTTACACCAGATGTTGAAACGGCTGTTAGTTTAGCACTAACGTCACTTGGGAATGTAACTTTAAAAAACTGTAGACTGACACCATTCTTAAATGCAGGTAAAACTACAGCTTCATTCTTTTTAACAATACTTGGCATTTTAATTTCTCCTAAATCTATAAGTGTAAATGCACACTAATATGTTTTTATTTATTATAAAAAAATAAATTTATGGTTTACAGGATCATTTACTATCTCTGTATTTTCTTATACCTCTTGTAAATTTAGCCGGATCAGAAGATTTTATACTATTCAAAAAACGTCTTTCAAGCTCTTGCGCTTGTTCAATTGGAAAGTTTTCTTTCAGTGAAGAAAGTAAGTTTATAGCACTGTTAATAACATGAGTAGCTCTAGATTCTATCACAGCATTATTGTCTTTTTTGGCAGCAATGCTGTTGAGCTCTTCCATTAAACTTTTCGTGGTCTTTTTCATCTAAGTTTCCTATGAACTATTTATTTGAAAAAAACTTTTCAAAATCATTTGTTATTGCGGCGTCGCACAATATAATACTAAATATAATCATATACACATATACATATAGGAGAAATATAAGCAATGTCTATATCAACTATTATGCTCAATACCTTGAGCGACTGGCAGAGATGTTTCCAAAAGATGGATACCAAAGCCGTTTAGAAACATACCTAAGCACAAAAAGCATTACCGATGCTGCGACTCTTGATAATCATATCAAAGAGTTTGAATACAAATCCCATAAGGACTTTTAATATGATAAGTTATATCTTAGCTGTATTTCATAAAATTTTTCTCGCCCTAGAGCGCAGCGGCCAGGCTCGTGCCCGTAGATACCTAAGCACTCGCAACCCAGGAGCATGGCAATGAATTTAATAAAAATATTATATGAAGTTTGGTGTACAGGTCTAGTAGCTAGCCATTTGACACGTAGAGGTAAATGGCAAAGTGCGGTAAAATTAATGGGCCGCTGATATGACAGAATGGATGGAAGGTGAAAAGGACTATAAAAACTTCGATAAGAAGATGTGGGCTATCATTATATTTCTAATGTTAGGCCCATTATTCTGTTTTCTAAATGTTATAAACTGGTTAGTAAATACTTAGGAGAATTTATGGAATTCGAATTAATCGCAGCACTAGGATTTCTAGTGTTTTTATTAGGCATTGTAGCAATTGATGAAATGTTAGAAAGAAAGACTGTACTTGGTGAGGAATGGGATTTTACAAGAATAAATTTTATTCCCAGACCTATTGACATTAATAAATAACGTTTTATAATACAGACAGGGAGACAATTATGTTTAATCAACCTTTACTGTTCATCGACAGCGTGCAAAATGCTAAGAGGCAATTTGTAGAAAAATATGTACGTCATCAAGATATCAAAGCAGATATGATTATCTATATTGATGCTCAAACTAAATTTTTGCACAGTGCCGTAGAAGCCACAAGCAATATTATTTCAACATGTGGCAGAGAAATATTACATACCAAAGTAGAAAAATTAGTCAATCCTTTTAGTATTGACTGGTTCAAGGCAGGTTGGGATGCCTGGTCTTCGCAGAGTCGTGCAGCACAAAAATCCTAATATAAGACATACACATACACAAAGGAGAAAAATATGTCAAACAGTCAACCAATTTTACCAGAAATAAAATTACCTGAAGTAAAATTTAATAAGAACGGATATGAAATCCGCACAGAAATCTTAGGTATGGCCAAGGACCTAGTTCAAACAGAATTTCATACTAAATTCCAAGGTTGGGAATTGTCAGCCAAGCGTGATGAAAAAACTGGACAAATTGTCAGCACAGTTTCTATGCCTGAATTTCCAGGACTTGATAAAGTTCTAGAGACTGCTGAAAAGATGTATCAATTTGTTAATGCAGCAGGTGGTAGGAAATAAAATCTATCTCATAGAGATTTAAAGGACCTTAGGGTCCTTTTTTTTACCACATTATTAATTTAGGTAATAATATTAATAAACCGAATAAGAGTAATAATACCGCCCAATATTCACGATAGTCTAGTTCAGTTTGAAGTCTTTCTAAATCTTCGGGGCCTAGGGCTTGTCTTACTTGTTTGCTAATTCCGTCTTTGGTTGAAAATAAAATTAAAATTGCGTATATAATAAAAATTGCTGCGATTGTATTTAGAAACATCGTTATCCTTTTTTACTACGCCCCTGTCTCATATTGATCTGCCAATGCGCCAGTTGTTTCTTTCTCGGACTGGCTGAGTCACTGGATCTAATCTTTTTTAGTTGTGCTATTGTAATACCTTTTTTAATGCCGTGTCTACCACTATCGCCTTTGTCCTGTGGGTTACGACCATCAGCAAAGTTTTCTCCTACCTTACTAGGATCTTCTGCTGTGCCGCCATCCTTTACCGCAGTGACTTCACGCTTGGGTAGGCTGTTCAAGGCATGTATCTGCATCAAATCCAAATCTTTAAAACTGGGTTCTATTTTCATAGCGTGCTGAACAGCAGTCTCTCTATTTGGAGCCCTAACCTTAACTGCCACAGTAGGTGTATCTTTATCTACATTATACACAAACCAGATAGGCATAAAACTACCGTGTTGTGGCTTTTGACTACTGGACCATTTTTCAGGTGCTTGACCTTTTTGTATGACAAACACAAACCCGTTATCACTCCTATTCCTATACAATGGATCCTTTTGTATTTCATCAAATGGTATAACGTGCCAGCCTACTTCCTTGGCCACACGTTTAGTTATGGTGTCATACATTCTTGCTCTGGACTGCTCTTTTGCTGTGAAGAATAATCGATCTGGGTTATACATTTCCACGAAATCTTTACAAGCCTGTCTAACCGTGGCAAAAATCACATTAGCGTTGCCACCACCTGTTATATCATAACTATCGCCTACTTTAAATTGAACTTCGTATTCTTTGCGATTTCTGTGTGGAAATTCCCCGAATTCTACTTCTAATTCTTCATCTTCTTTGTTGCCATATTGATCTGTCACTGTGACATAACCTCTAGCCGCAATATAGTCACTACCCTCTGCCCATTCAAGATCTACGGCTAGTTTAGGGTCCAAAAGTTCTTTCAGATTCTGACTTTGATTTTTTATTAGAGTTTTAGTTGTTGGGTTTAATTGCCAACCTGGAAAGAATTTCTCTAAATAGCGTGAGTTAAAAAATCTATCATACATCACCTGTTGTCTCTCATTGTCTCCTTTTATTATAATTTGTGCTACATTAGGGTTCAGTTGAGTAATAAACTTTTGTATGGCCTTGATCACAGTAGAATAGATTTGAAATTGATTTTGATTGTCACCAGTTAGGTTAGTGTCAATATCGTCAACATCCCACCCGTTTTTATCTTGCCTACCAAAAGCCACATTTAGTGTTGGAACCTTTTTCTTAGCGCCTGGCATTGCCTGATCTTTTACAGTGAGCACAATTAGAAATACCTGCTTATCTACTTTGAACTTGAAAACTTTGTAGGTGATTTGCTTGGTTCTAAAATCAACATTTACCATATCTCTAGGTTCTGTTACTTTATATTGTGTAGTTCCTAGTTCTTGAAGATTATTTTTGATAATATCTAGTCTAAAATCTTCTTCCAGTTTATCTAAAACAGCCTTCGCGGGCACAATTTTTCTAGTGTCACTGGGTTTATCTATGTCTTGTAATTTAAGTCCAAGTCGTTTAAGATGAGGTAATAGTCTATGTTCTTCATCTTCACTGCCAAAGGCAATCACAGTGCTAGGACCTCCTCGTCCAAATGCTTGAGGATTAGCATCATCTAGATCACTGATTACCATGCCTAGTTTATACCAATCATAGGGATCACTAACATCTACTGAAGTAGTGCCTGCTGGAAAAGGTATAGGATCTCCTGGATCTTGTTCTACATCTTCTGTTTTCTTACGACCTTGACAATGAGCACGCTGACTGAATCCTTTGGGATTAGCACAGTTGATGCTCTTTTTATATTTCATTGACCACTTTTCCATTAGACCAAGACTGGCCATGTAGTCTCTAAAATTATTTTCTCTATCTTCAAGACCGTTTAGTCCACCGTTGATAATCTTGGTAACACGAGTAGTATCTGAAAAATCTTTGACCAAAGGTTTCACACGATCAGTCCAATACCAAACCGCGATACGTGCGGCTATATCTGGCTGTGCTGCTAGGTCAGGTTTCTTCACTAGACGATCGTCACCGAATATATCACGACTGGCTTGTGTGTAGTTTTCTCTACCTGTTAATTGTATAAAGCCACGACCTCTAAAATGTGCGCCGTCTCCTTTATATTTGTTTCCTAATTTAGTTGCTAACTTTGGGTTATGCTTAGGGTCATATTTGTTGAAGTAGGTAGATTTACCTAACTCCTTCATCTTCTTAAAGTCAAGACTTTCATGTTCCATTTGTGCTAGAAACTGTGCCAGTTCTATTCCTTTAATACCATTGGCCTTGGCTACCTTTAATAAAGGTGTTGCTTTGGCGGGCAAAGGTTTGGCCGCTGCTGGTTTTGATGTCTGTGTTTTAACTAATGGTTTCTTAGCCATTTGAACACGATGTTGCTGTTGTGCCTTTTGTAGGTCCTGCGGTAGATTACCACTGGCCACATCTTTGGGTCCACCTAACATGCCTAGACCTATTAGACCCGCTGCGGCTAAACCTTTGAGACTTTCATCAGTTAGATCAAAATCTTCCATCACAGGCTTACTGCGAAGATAGTCAGGATATCGTTTATTAAAATGACGCATGATGATGCCTGCCATAGCGTGTGCTTGATTTTCAATAGGACTACCTGTTTCTCCACTGTGTGCATCTAGCATGTGTTCAGTGTCTTGCTTGTAGTGAGTTAGTTCATGTGCTATGGTTCTAAAGATATCATTAGGATGGCGTCCACTAAGACCTACATACAATTTATTTTCACCATTGACATACATTCCAAAGGTAGGTTGTTCGGGATGATCTAAGAACGCTTCAAAGTGAAATTCAGGAAGACTATCTAGTTTTAGAACATCTATAGCTACCTCAAGAAATTTACCGAACATTTCTTGAAATTCTTGTTGTTTAGGATCTAATTCACTGGCACGCATGATGAAATATTTATTGAATTTCAGGAAACAAACAATCTTGGATAAAAATACGGACGTCCTCTTCCTCTAGTCCTAGACTGGTCATTACTTTAGAAGTGTGTGGATTTCTCTTTTGATTAAAACAGTAAAAATTTTGAAATTTTGAAGTATTTTCATGTGTATTATTACTATTTCCTACATGTTTTAGATAATAATCTAGTGTAATTTTTGTTAATTGAACAATAGTTTCAAGTTCAATGTCATTATGTACATTACCTGCGGCTATCATATTATTGCTAAAAATATTTTGTGCCCATTCAGGTAATGCTCTTTCTTTTTTCCACTCTAATCCTTTTGTCTGTTCGGCAAACCATTTTATCATAGTATGATTGGTATCTCCTGCCGATGAAAAGTCATGGAAACAGCCTGTAATTTTATTTTTACCTGCCACAACGTCAAACCCATAGATAGGAGCAGGATTGTGAATATGTGGAAATATACAGCAATGCATCATCCATAGACCTTTTTTCTGTCTAGCATCAACTACATCAACATGAGCTCTTCGATAAATGTCGCTTGTCCACACTCTATTCACCCATCCTGGCTGATTAAACTGAGACATTCCAGGCTCTTCTATTTCATGACCAGATCTTGAAAATGCATTTTCAAGGTAACGCTGAATATCTATTAGACTATCCCAAACTGAGTTTTCAACTATCATGTCCAAATTAAACTATACCCTACGTGAAGTAAAGTATTTAAGAACTTGTTGTAAAGTGTATGATATTTTGAGGATAGTGGGGGAATTTATCCCCCACTTTGTTTTAGGCCTGTGCTTCTGTCCAACCAATACGTGCAATAATAGTATTAGTTGTAACACCACCAGTTTGAGTAGCTGCCAAAGTTAGAATATCAGGACCATCTGGATATTTATTGTTATCACTAGCTGGCATAGCTAATGTAGCACCGCCACCTAGTATACTATTTCCCAGATCACGTACAACTGAAAGATCAAGAACGTTAACACCAGGAGTAGTAAATGCTCCGAAACAAACTTCACCACCAAATATACTATTATTACTTGCGTGATAATTTACCTGAGCTAGGCTCGATCCACCAGCAGCACCGAAGAAAGTTGCTGTGCCGCCTGCCACCCTAGCATTTAGGCGCCCTGTGATAAAGAAGTTTGTTCCTGATGTCTGAATTCCTGTTGAACGAAGAATTAATTGCATTCTATTGATAAGTTCTCTGGCGCCAATGACCCCTGTTAAACCACTATCTACACTTGGCGATACACGAATACTTAATAGAGGTACAGTGACACCGTTACCAATATTTGAGTAGGCTGTGCTCATTCCAGCAATAAACACAAGAGATTTATCATCATCAAACCTACCGTCCATCATTACAGATGATCCCCAATGGCTAATTGTATTACTACATTGTGGACTAAAGTAGCTCACCGATGGGAAAGATGTAGCAGTTACAACAAATGTAGCCGTAGTGCTTGTTCCACCACCTAACGTTAATCCAGCAGGTCCAGTTAAGGTCGTTACAGCTCTTACTAGGTTTTGAAGTTGCGTTGCTGTTTTACCACTATAACTAATGTATTCAATCACAGCACCAGTATTTCCTGGTGCTGAAATTACCACTGTTCCTGTAGTAGGAAATCCAACAGTGCTGGCTACATCCATTGAAGCTGTAGTTAGATTAGTTAGAGTAGCTGTGAGTTTTGTAAACGGAGCAATAGTACTAACTTCATAACGAGCTGGTAAATTACCTGAACGCATATAAGCTTCAGTTTGAGCATTTCCGTGAGCTAATCTATGAGCATAAACTACTGTTCCACGCTGTGTTCTAAAACCCCAACGAATCGAACCAGCTCCATACCAGGTATAGTCAATATACCACATCTGCATCTTATTGATATCAAGGGTGAACCCGCTATCGCCTGTTCCATCCATCTTATCAATATTCCAAGAGCTCTGAGGAATACGTAGTGTATCAGTTCTGGATATGATTAACTGGGTAGGTGGTACAATGGCCGTTCCACGATAATCTGGATAGATAGTCATAGCAAGATCACTTTCTATACTTACCACAGTATAACTCATCCCTCTAATTACAACAAAATCTCCAGGACTTAATTGAGTAGACCATCTAGTATTAATTCCAGTTACAGCCTGTTCTCCTGTTCCTAAAGAGCTGATATATCCAGCCAATTGACTAGTGCTTGATCTTCTGCAAGCAAATAAGCCCTGACCATCATATTCAAAGTAAAAACCATTCTGACTGTCAAACATACCTAAGCGTATTGTTGCTCCAAACCATGTGTTTGGTTGAACCGTGATACCTAAACCTGTGGCAGGACTCACAGCAGGGGTTCCACTTGCTGTATAGGTAAATGTTAGAGGACTAGGAACAGATGTAACATTAAACACACCATTATAGGTGCTTTGGTCTGCGTTACTTACACGTATATTAGCGCCAGTGAATAAATTATGAGGGAATTTTGTAGTCACTGTAATTGTTGATCCAACTGCTGTTAAACTGTCAACAATAAATGGTGAGCACATATTAGAACCAGTCGAAAACTGTATGCCCTTACCAGATTGATAGCGGAAATATCTACGAGTCTGTCTAATCAATTGATTACCATGATAAGGTACACCAGCTGTAAAGTAAACACCACCATCGAATGGTCTATGTATAGCACTGCCCCATGGGCGAACATAAAGGCTACCACCGCTGAATTGAATAGTTGTAGCAACTCCTGAAGCAGATGTATATGTAAGTCCTGCTCTGTTTACCTGTATGCCATTTACAGCACCTATTAGACTTCTACCGTTAGTTGTAGAATCTACAGGAATAATAGCAGTAACCTTGGCTCTACCATTACCATCTCCGCCTGAGATACTGACGATGTCACCAACAGCATAATTTGAACCTGCCGCGTTAACTACTAAGCCTACAATTCTACCTGCTGCATCAACTGTGGTATTCAATGTTAAACCTGTACCTCCGCCCTGGGCTGATATGGCGCCACTTGGATCTAAAACAGTATCAAATACAAAACGATTGCTATCAGGGGTTCTACGAACAAACCAAGAACCATTTGGTGGATTAGAAGTTGCCGCTGTTGTTCCAGTAACAAAGATAGCATCACCGACTGATAATCCATGATTATCTTTGGTAAAACAGGTTACTTCGTTAAGCGCTGTTCTAACAAAAGCGTTATTAGCGCCTACCGCAAGAGCAATACTTGCACCAGTATAAGGGATAGCATGGAATATATAGGTTTTTGTAGCATCGAAAATACTAGCATTAGTTACTGTACTACTTGCATAATAGGTAAACTGTGTTGTGCTAGTGCTGTTAATAATAAAATAACCGTTAGCAGCTGGATCAGTGGTATCCTGAATATAAATTGGGTTCCCTGTGAGCACACCATTGGTGTTGGTCATTGTAACAGTGACTAACCTAGTTCCTGCACCTGCGATGGCAGTTAAAGGTAACGGACTTGTTGGATCATAAAACCCACTAGGCCTATTATTCATCAAATTTAGAGTTTCCCACTTTGTTGGCTGAATTCCATATTCAAAGTCTGTATCAATCAAACTCTGTGGTGTAGATACACGCATTTTCTGGACAGGGTCAATATAAACCTCTGCTGGCTGCAAAGTTTCATTGGTTTCTTCAATTAAGATCGCAAACTTATCATTAGCGTTCATTGAAGAAGCAGCAGGTGCAGTTACCTGAATGGTTGTAGTTTCTACATTGTTAACAACGGTAGAACTGAAACTAGACAGAGTAAGAACTGTATCTGAAAAGTTATAAATTACAACACCAGTTGTGACATTGGTAATTAATAACAATTGTTCCCTACGCAAAAACCTATTGCTTATGACAAAGGTTCTTGAACCGGGTGTAAAGGTATAATTTTCTTGAATAATTCGTTTAGCCATTAGAGACTCCTAAGATTCTTTATTCTGGTTGATCTTGAGCTGGATCATTGGGTGTTACATCAACGGGCGAACCTTGAACCGGATCTAGCCAAGGGATCAAAGCAGTATCTAAAGCGTGTTTTACAGCAAAAATAATTTGATTTTGATAATTAAAAACCTGACCATCATCACCTGTCATTCTAGCGCACCTATCCAATGCATCTGCCATGCTCAATCCGTTTACCACATAAAAATGTGTATGATTAGGAAATGCAGCATTTAGAGTTTCAAACATTTTGTAATCCTCTCAAATATAGATGCTTTTATTTAGCAAAAATTCTAAAGAGAGTAATCAATTCCAAAATTGAATAGGTGGTGCTCTGCGAGTAGATGGATCATGTAAAATGCCTGATTTACTAGCAATAAACTTGGTTATAAGCCCTCTTACATCAACTGATAATCTAACATTACTAGCTTCACCTATCTCCTGTCCAATCTTAACCTGCGCGATTGCAGCAAAATTATTAACCGGTAAAGCTAGTTTGTCTATTCTACTCACCGAACCAAAAGGTTTATCGTCTAAATCAACAGGTGTTCTAATTGATAAAAACGGTTGAAAAATCTTGCCTGTTTTATATTCAAATTGTATAGTTTCTAAATCAATGAACTCAGCTGGATTTTGTATTAGACCTTGATTTCTATCAAGATCAAATAATTTAAATTTATCTTTTTGTATAGGAGCAAGTCTAGCTGTAGTATTAAAATAATCATTGTCCTCGAATATTAATTTGGTAACAGGTTTTTGTATTTGAGCAACACGGGTACCTAAATCAAAAGTTCTTAAAATTATAATTTCGTCTAATTTTCCACGCTGTTCATTAAATCTAACCTGTACAAGATCTAGTAGTTTTGCTCGATTAATAGGTGTTACAGGAGCATAATGACTAGGTGCTATATATTTTGATACAAAATTTAAATCACTAACAATTCTTATGCTTGACTCAACGGTTTTTAATTGACTTATTTGTCTAGATAAAGACGCTGCTATTGGCGCTTCAAATACCTGGCTCTTTGAAACAGGAGTCTTAGCAATGTTAATTATGTCAGGACGGATTATAGTTGAAGGTGTAGCTAGATACTGTACTATTCTAATCCTTTGATTGCCAAAGTATCTATTAGGATCTGGGACAACTTCTATGCCTGCTTTGACATTACCTGAAACAAAGTTTTCAGCTCCTCCGCTCTTTAATACAGTTAACTTTCTATCAATCACACCTCGACTTACCACTTCTACATTGTTCCATCCTGTAGGCGCTAATTTAGGACGATTGACAAAACTTATAGTAGAACGTAGAGTATCGCCACTAATAGACTGAACCATTTTCAAATTACCAACTCTATCAAACTGAGTAGGTACATGCTTTATTCCGATGACCTGTTTATTAACAGCGCCACTAGGCGAAATCGTAGTAGTTACCAGTTTCATTCTCAAATCAGTGTTGATTTGAGGTGGTGTCAGTGGTAAAGAATGAGGAACACCTACATCTCTTCTAGTGACAAAAATTTCTCGCTGAGAGCTGTTGTAATAGGTTCCACCCCTAATGCCAGGTGCAATATTGGTGTAGTAAAGTATGGCTTTGGGATTATCTAAACCTGTGGTTATAGTTGAAGCTGTATTTTCACTGTCAATCTTAAAAACATAGTTGGTCAGTGTATTTGCTACCAAGTTGGTAGGAGATTTTAGAATAATGCTAGATTTTAAAGGTCCTACTGGGGGATCATTCGGTGATGTAGAGAATTGAATTCCCTGGGTAATTGTTCTATTATATCGTAAACCAGGGGCTAACAATGGTAATGCTAGATTTTCTCTAGGAGTGGTAGGTCTAGTTGTTATTATAACACTGGATTGAGGATAAACGCTTGGATCCCACGGTGTAACAGTCCAAGAATCAGGTAATCCTACCAATCCATTTAAACCTACAGTATCAACGCTCATTGTAGTAGTGCTTATTGCCTTAATTTCTATAACTCTACTATTGCCTACACTGTCTAACACTCTTATATAATCACCGATTTGAATTGATGTAGTCAAATCTATACTGGTTTGATCTGCCGTATATGAGCTTGGGAATCCTCTACCAGTTCCCCAAATTAATCGAACAGCACCACCTCCACCTGTACCACCTGTATAGATAGGTGAAAGTGTACCACCTGCACCAGTTCCACCACCTCCAGCACCATATGCGCCTCCTACGGCACCCGGCATAGGTAGTCCTGTGGCAAATGCTGTCTGTCCACTACCACCTTGTGCTCCTCCAGATCCACCACCTCCACCTAATACTACTGAACTACCAGGATTTCCAACCCAAATTTGGTTTGGTGTCGCTATACCGTTTGCGCCTAACCCCAGTAAACCCACACCGCCGCCTGCACCTGATGATGCCTGTGCGTTACCGTTATCATTAAAGGTTCCATAAACAGAAGATCCACCTGCTCCACCGCCCCCTGATCCGTTAGTCGGTTGAGTGGCTGGTGTAGCACTGTTTGTACCATCTCCACCTCTACCACCATTACCTACATAACCTCCAGCACCACCACCTCCACCCCCTCTACCTTCAGAAATAGTTGTGACATCAACTCCACCGTTACCACCGAATCCACCACCATCTCCTATATAACCACCCCCTACACCAGCTACTCCTGCGAAATTAACATTGGTTGCCCCCGTACCCCCGAAGCCAGCAACTGTAGCAGAGCTTATAAAGTAACTTGCCTCTCCAGGATTTCCATTGCCAAACGGACCTGCTCCAGTGGCTGAACTTGTTCCTGTTCCAGCAGCACCAACCTGCACGGTATAACTTTGTCCAGGAACAACTGGAATCATATTCTTCCATCCTAATCCACCGCCACCACCGCCACCTCTTTGTCTATCTCCAAATGCACGACCTACACCTCCTGCGCCACCAGCACCGACTGCCACCGCAGAAACATAAAACACATTAGCAGGAGCAGTCCAACTATAAGTTCCTGGTGTGGTATAAACTTGCTGCCCTACAGCCTGCGTTAAGAAGTTTAATATTGTTGTAGTTCCTGTAACTGAAGTTGACGAACTTAGAGCAACAGGAGCACTATAATATCCCGCAGAATATCTGTTGTAGCTGATGCCAGCTCTTGTATCAGTGAATATAGCTAGAGGAGATTGAGTTCTATTAACAATTATGCTACTGTCAATTACTTTGTGTGAAGTTTTAAATGTCGATGGCAAACTGATTATGCCACCTTCTGCCAGTATGATTTTAGATTGATAAATTGAGCTAGTCAGTATTGTAGTAAATGTTGGTACAATGCCTTGATCATTCCATACTAATGTTTCAACAGTACCGGTCGAACCGAAGAAAGCTCTCAAAGAACTGATTGACGGTAATGTTATAGGATTGCTTATGGTTACGGTTTCAATCGTAGAAGTTAATATAGGAAATACCTGGTCATATCCTTGATTGTTATTCAATCTTATATGTGTATTTGTCAAGTATATAGCACTATAAGGCGCAGGCAGTGAACCAAAGTATAGAACAAGATTACTTCCTGTATTAAATTGATAATTGTATAAATTGCCTTCAGTGGTATACCAAGATAAATCTGTTTGTCTTATTAAATCAGTGCCATAGATATTAAATGATTGGTATTTCCAAACTAATCCACTACTGGTTGTGACAGTTCTTGTTTTAGCAGGAATAAGATTAATAGGACTTACCACGCTATCTATAGGACGTAGAGATAAACTTCTCCCATATTTGCCTGAACTTATTAAAGAATAGTATAACCTTTCTCTAGGTGTTATAGGTGCTGTAGTAGTTCTTACCTGCAACTGAGGAATAACACTTGGATCCCATAATACCATAGACCAAGTAGTTGGTAATCCAGATAAATTAGCTGTATCTGCTGTAGGGATATTAATACCAGTTAATCCCACTGAACTTATTCTACTTAGAACACTAACTCCTGCGGCATCGGTAACTTTTATATAATCTCCTGCCTTTGGAGTTGCTAATTCTATAGCGTTTACATCGGCTGTGCTTGTTGATGGAAATCCTCTATTGGTTCCCCAAATAATTCTTACAGCTCCTCCGCCGCCTGCACCGTTGTTTGCTGGGCCACCCCCACCATAAGTACCTCCGATATCAGTTGCTAAGACACCGTTAGCGCCGCCGCTACCACCTCCACCAACACCGCTAGATCCTGCTGCGCCGTTCGAACCTAGGCCTAACAATCCTACACCACCACCTGCGTATCCTGGGCTACCATTAGCACGACCGCTTCCTTTATCGCCACCGCCGCCACCTCCACCACTTCCTGCTGTGGCTGTCGTAGAACCGGGAGAACTATAGGCAAATCCTCCAGCATCTCCCCCGTTGCCTGTATAACCGGCAGCACCACCACCTCCACCTGCTTCAGCATTTTGACCACCACTACCACCAGTTCCACCAGTTCCACCACCATCACCTATAAAACCCCCACCTACAGGTGTAATAGTAGGTGATCCACCTCCAACACCACCGAGACCAGCAACAGTACTGGAACTAATAAAGAAGCTATTACCTCCACTGGCTCCGAGACTGGTTGTATCAGCAGCAGATAATGCGCTGATACTTCCGCCTGCGCCTACTACTACAAGATAGGTCTGACCAGGAACTACCGTTATATTGTTCTTCCATCCTAAGCCGCCACCTCCACCTCCCGATGCTTTATAAGTACCAGCTTGACCACCAAATCCGCCTCGGCCACCAGCACCTACAGCCACTACGCTGACTTGTGTAACACCAGGAGGTGCTGTCCAATAATAAGTACCAGGTGTTGTAAATGATTGTTGCCCTTGTAGATAACTGAATCCCAGGGTCAATGCTGTAGTAGTGCCTGTAAACGAATAGGCTCTAGGGACAAATGTAGGATAAGTTATTTGATCTTTTCTATAGGCAATACCTGCGGTAATATCGTTGAATAAATTTAATTCTGTATAATTTGTATCTGAATAGGCAATAGTCTCTACATTGGTCATCGCGCCTAGGTATAGATATAAATTACTGATGCTAGGCAAATTGTCTGGAGTATTGATTACTACATGCCCCGATCCTCTGCTTAATACCTGTGTAACAGTATTGAAACTGCCTAAATCTGTTATTCTTACATATAGTCCTTGAGCCGGTGCTATTATAGGAAGACTACCGACAAATAATGTAATAGTAGATGTACTCTGTGTGTAGGTTGTAACGATATCATTTTCAAATATATAATTGTTTACAAAGGTGCTAGTAGATAAATTGGTACCATAAATTCTAAAAATCTGAGCATCGTAGACTATGGTTGTGTTCGTAGTTACTGTTCTTGTTCTAGATGTTAAATTAGGATAATATCCATCTCTTACTGTAGGAATAGTTACAGCACGCCCTGTTTTAATATTATCAGCAAATGACTTTACAACCGCAGTAGATTTAGGTTTAAAGTTTTCAACTTTAAGAGAGCTAGGCAATCCTTTAATAACTAGACCACTAGATACTTTTGCTGTTATAGTGCTTATAGCGAATCCGGTGATTCCTATAGTTGGCTTATATCCAGCCACTGCCACAGCCAATGTGCTAGTGTTAGTATATCTTATAGCACTGGAAGTCGTAAAGGGTTGACCTACATAGGCTGCAAGAGGTCTAAGATAATCAATGAAGCTATTCAAACCTGCATTAATGGTTATTGTGTTTGTAGAATAGCTAATAATAGGATAATCAGATTCGAACTCAGTATTGGTTATTGTAAATCTATTGTTTACATAAGATCCGGAACTATACCTTACTATCTTAACTGTTGTTGCCTGACCAGTATATTGAATACCTTGTGCCAAGAATAGTGTAATAATAGAACTGGTATTATAACTGATATTAACTAAATCTTGATCATTAATGTAGGTTTGGACAAAGTTAGTCTGTGACCTATTAATTCCTGTAATTGGTACCGGATCTTGATATATAGTCTGTGTCGAAAATACAATAGTTGATGTAGATACACTATAAGACCTATCACCTGCTATTTTAGTCAAGGACTTAGCCTGTCCTAAACGTATATTATTAGTAAAATCTTTAACTACTATTGAGCTCTTGTTGAGTTGACTTATTCTTGGTGTTTCTACCGCACTAAATCCTTGATAATTTTTAACTCTATTAATTGATTCTACTCGGTTACTGTCGCTGACTGATACAGAAGTTGTTACTATAGGCCTACCAAGGAATATTTTATATCTGCTAGAGAAAGGTAGACCTTTTATATTAAAACTTACAGAATAATTAGTTAAAGTTGTGATAGGCAATGTCAAGTCAAAATCAACAGCTTCCTGTAGACCGTTTATACCTTGTACTCTAACTGTATTAAAACCTTCACTTGGTTGAGCATAATAATTACTGAAGAACAGAGTAACAATAGATCCAGTATAAATGGAAGTTGTTAATAATTCGGTATCGAATATATAGTTTGTTACAAAACTACTAGTACTACCTATTCTACCCGTAGCATCAAAGGGTCCAACATACAAGATATTTTGTGCAGTTGTTATGCTAATTGTGCGTGGGGTATACCTACCTACTTCCTTAATGATTATGGGAGCAGTGACTTTAGCTGTATTAGGAACTTCTATACTGCTCTTTAAATAATTTACAGGCTTTTGTATGAGACTAAGTTTGGTTTGATCAATAACCGATTTTAAAGAAACAACTTGTCTACTTAGGACTCCTCTATCTTGTTGGTTTTGTGAGAACCAATTTGTCCATTTATAATTAAACTTTGCTATTTGGCTATTATCAGACCATACCACCGTTTCAAACGATCTTAATGAACCGAAATATAAGGTTAAAGAAGATATACTTGGCAAATTAATAGGCATATTAATTGACACTGTTTCTGCCGTATAATTTGTAATTGTAAATTGTTCATCATATCCTATACCATTTGTTAATTTTATGTGTGTATTTCTTGATTGCGCCTGTAAGCTCAATGGCAAAATACCTAAATTTAAAATTAATGTAGTTGATGTGGTAAAGAATGTAGTTAAAATATTTTCTTCATTGTAATACCATTTAACTGCTGTGCTGGTACTAAGGTTTGTTCCATAAATTCTGTAAGCATAAGGATCGTATGATATGCTTGATGCTGTTGTTACTGTTCTAGTTCTTTGTGGTTCGGCATTTTTTTCAGATCTTAAGCTAGTTACAACACGAATTTGATTTATTGTAAATCTATTAATGTTAGAAATATATCTTAAAGGAGTAGCAGTAGTTAATTTGCCAATGCCTGATGGAATTTCTATAGTGCTCATACCAACAGATGGCAAGGTATTAGGCATTCTGAATCTATTAATGCCTGGTATTTGTAGAGCACTATCATAGGTGATCCTACGGAATTGTTCTCCTGGCCATATTTTACCAAGATATACTGTTATACCGCTGTTAGGAATAATAGGCGCATTAGGATTGACAATAGTAACGCTTTGGTTAGTAACACTGACAATGGTGGCGGTATAATTATAATCAACAAAATTAGTTAACCTAGCAACTGTATAATCGCCGGTTACCTGAATAGGCCTATCAAAATATAAGGTAATATTTGCACTGGTGCTGGCAAACGTGCGAACTATTTCTTCTTCTCTAATGTAGACTGTGACAAAATTACTAGTAGTACCTGATCTACCAGATATGTTAACAGGATCTAAGAAAAGTAAACTGCTATTAGATGTTGATATAACAATTGGATTACTATAAGATCTATCACCTGCTAGCTTTATTTTAGTGCTTTGTCCCATCATCCCTGTAGAAATACTTGGCACAAAATCTCTAAGCACAATCAGCCTCTTTTCAATTTGACTGATTCCAGGAGTCTGATAAGATCCTACAACAGGTGTTCTATATATACCTAGTAATGAAACACTATTGGTTCCTGAAAATATCTGGTTGTATGAAGTGATATATCTACCTAGAGATCCACGATAACTACCTTCAGGTAAATCTCCTACAAAGTTAAAGGTTACACTGCTTGAAGAAAGAGATGTTATTGGAAAAATTCTATCAAATATAAGATTATCTACACCGCTGTCAAATCTATAATTTTGTAATCTTATATGACTTAACCCTAAATCAGTTCTTACATATTCACTTAAATAAAAAACTTTTTGGACACTAGAAGTAGTGAATGTTCTAATCGTGTTATTTTCATATGTATAATAGGTAATAAAACTAGATGTTGATGCTAGTCTTCCTGTTATATTAACTGTGTTATAAAATAATAACTCAGAACTAGTTGAAACCGTATAGGTTGGATTTTGATATATACCCGGATCACCTACTTTAGTTACTGTAGATAATCTCTGGGTTTTTGGAACTTCAATACCGCCCCTTAGTTGCGTAAATTTCTTTTCAAGTTGACTTTGAGTAAACCTAATATTATCTGATTTAACCAAAATACTTTGCTTAACAGCTCCTGCTTGATCAGGTCTAATTTCAATAAAGGAAGCACCTACAGTATTTTTGCTAATCTTCCCAACCATATTACTGTCTGTGTAATTTACACTAGGATAACTGGTTTGTACACTACCGTAATACAGTAACATTCCGCTAACACTAGGAAGGTCGTTGGCAAAAGCTATTGTAACTGTTTCTAATGTAGAGCTTACAATGTTGAATTGACGATCATAACCTACGTTAGGATTGACAATTCTAATAACAGTTCCCAACACTCTAAAGTATTCTGGATTGTTGCCCAAGTATAAAGTTGTAAATGCTGATCCTACCGGTAAAACCTGAATAGTATTAGTTTCATTGATGTAATATGAAACAAATGTTGATGTTGATCTTGTAATTCCATAAACTGGCAATGGTGTAGGATTAAAAACTAATTGAGTTGAAGACGTGATACTGCTAATTGATTTGCTAAAAAATCCTAGAGTTTCACGTAATTTAGGTATACTTGCTGCCTTACCGACCTGCGGTATTTCTATCCCATAAGCTAGTTTTGGAATAGATTGTCTCAAAGATCCTATAGTAATAGATGTGGTTACATTAGTAGAACTAGATTTTATTACAGGATAATTTTTACTTATTCCTAGAAAATATATATCAAACCTATTAATTGGTCTATCAAATAAATTATCTCTTAGATATTCTGTGTTAACAATAGGTCTATATGCTATATTTCCTTTAAGGTATATCCTTGTAGAAGTTGCGCTGTTTATCTCATATATTTCCTCAGGGTATGCATCATATACATAACGAGGAGGAATAGTTGCCGCATCTGCACGGATAGCGCCGTTGACTGTATAGTTTCCTGTTCTAGGAAATTCAACATATAACTGAGGTTGACTTATAGGCACAGAACAGGCTAAAAATCTTGTGCCTCCTGAGTTTTCTCCAACACGAGTATTCAAAGGTGGAACAAAATCCTTTGTATAAACAAGTTGTCCCATAACTATTCTAGCTTGATATATCAATCCTTTAAAGAAAGGTCTTTGTCCATCTCCTGGAAATGTGTCCCATCTGCGTCCAATGAAAAAACTAGTTATTGCCCCAGGCTGATGCCAACCACCTGCTGGTGTAACTACAGTACCATCTTGATACCCATTAATGTATATCTTTATTTGAGTTCCATCAAATTGTCCAGCAACATGATACCATTGTCCTGCGAGCAATGATTTATTCGTTAGAGCGTAGGTCCAACTAACACCATCATAAAATCCAAACCAAACCTGTGTACCTGGAGATGTAGGGGCACTACCTCCTACTGCCAGTGTAAGATTTATTGGATCAGCACCTCCTGAATATTCCTCACTCATTATAATACAGCCTTCTGCTGCATCTAAGTTTATCCAGGCCTCAGCCATTATAGGAGTTCTTGTAGTTTGTGGTATTCCTATTACTGTGCTAGCAGAAAATTGTATTGATGTATCTGAACCATTAAATCTTATCGCCCGCCTATTAACTACACTTTCATAGTAATTACTGTTAACATACTGAATTTTGGCAAATGTACCTTGTTCTGGTATAATAATAGGAGCATTTAATATAAGCTCAGTGGATGTACCTACATAGGCAATATCAGTTACACGTCTGTCGTATACTACCCAGCCTTGTTCGGTGCTGGTAAAACTTGAATATATTTTATTTGTGTTAGGATCTTGGAATTGTCTAAAAGTTTGAGAGTTCAGTTGCGGAGTATGTCCAACATCACTATATCTGTAGGTTTCTGTCTGTCTTGTTCTTGCCCAATTAAAGTACATGCCGCTTATGCTAGGAAATATTCCTATACTTTGTATGGTTACACTATCTATAGTAGATGTTACTACAGGGTATATATTTTCAAATCCACCATTAGGAGCAAACAATTTTATAAAAGGTGCAGTGGATTGTTGATAAATTGGTAACACACCAAAATACAAGGTAATTAATGTTGAAGTAGAATTAAATGTTCCTAAAATATTTTCTTCATTATAATACCATTTTACAGCCGTGCTTGTAGTTAGAGAATTTCCATAGATATATATTGGAAACGGATCTAATATTAAATTAGTCGATGTTGTAACAATGGTGCTACGTTGAGCAAAAGTTCTCCCTTCACCTTTTATAACTATCTCTTGTTTAAATCTGCTTACTGCCAATGGTGTAATACTAGTTGACAATTTAGGAGACTGCGTTTGTAACTTTCCTGAAGTTCCTATAGAAAAAACCTGTTGACTAGTGGCTCTGTAATTAGGTGTTGTAATGTTGGCCACTGCCAATCCACTTGTATAATAGTTGGCATAAGTTCCGCTTGAAAAACTTATTGTACGACCTAACTGTGCCCTTAATTTGTAATTGTCTCTAACCCAATTTATTGTAACGCTTTGACTAGTGATAGCCAAAATTGGTAGTGTAGTTTCGTAACGTAGGCTTTCTATATTATCAATCGTTTGATAAGCAAATAATTTTATTACTGTAGGATTGGGTGTCCATACATTAAAACCTGAATATAATAAAGTTATTGTACTTGTTGTAGTTGTAAAAGTCCTGAAACTATTTTCTTCATTTATATAGTATGAAATAAAAGAACTAGTTGATTCAACTTTACCAGTAATATCTATTAATGGACTATATATAGTTGCCGTTGATGCCGGTATACTTATAGGCTGTGGAGTATATGATATAGTATCTCTGAGACTTGTTACATTTTTATATGTACTGACTCTAGGTATCTCTATTGTAGAAAAATTACTATCTTTTAATTTTGTTTTTCCAACCTGATCAACTCTAGAGCTTAAAGCAACGGGAATCTTTAACGGATTTATCAGAGCCACTCGTCCTGCATCTGAAAGTGTTGATGTTTTATCTAGGAAATTTATACCTAATCTTACATATAAATCGTTAATTGTATTTTGAGACTGAGAATCACCAAATCCAAATATGTTAGCAACTGTGATACTATTATTAGTATATGACTGAACATTTATTGTAATATCAAACGCAGGACTGATTAATCTAGCAATTAATATATTACCAAAGTTTTGGTTGTTATTATTAAAAAATAATGTTACAGAACTAGATGTCGATCTTGTAAATGTTATTTGGTTATTTTCGTAGATATAATAATTATTAAAATTATTACTAATACCTGTATTTCCAGTTATACGTATTAAATCAGAAAATATCGTAGTTGTAAAGGTTGATGAAGTAATTGTTCTCGACGGTAGAACGATTGGCTCTTTGATTTGTATTTGAGTTTTTTGAGTTTGCTCAATTCTAAATATTCTTGATTCACCTATTACTTTAGAAACTGTTCTAAAATCAGTATGAGTAAATCTTATTCTAGTATCACGCAAAACTATACTTGATGTAAGTTTAGGTACACTCAATGAGTGAGAAACGCCTGTTATAGCATTAGTTTTAAATAAATTTATCTGACCTATTTGGTTTGTATTTGTGTAACCGACAGTTCTGTCTACAAAATTTACGCCTAATCGTATAAACAAATCCCCAAAAGGATTTTGACTTTGTATATCATAAAATTTAAAAATGTCTGCTATAGTTACGCTATCATTAGTATAACTTTGAACACTGACCGTTGCTTCAAATCTTGGGCCTAACAATCTCACGGTTGAAACAGGACCAATTGACTGGTTGTTATTGGGATTAACAAAAAATAGTGTGACGAAATTGCTAGTAGTTCTTGTTACTATTAATTGATTAGATTCAAAAACATAATAAGTCGAAGCATTGCTGGTTATACCAGAACGACCAGTTACTCTTATTAGATCAGAATAAACAGTATTGGTAAAATTTGTATAGGTTACAGTTCTTGCGGGAACAGTAATGGGTTCACGAAGAAGACTTTGTTGTCTAATCTGTTCTGATCTAAATCTTGTATTTTCACCTGCAATTTTTATGCCAGATTTATTGATGAGAGCAGAAGGTAAATTTGATTTTGATTCAACCGCAGGTGACTTAAATTGCCGAATTACAGGAACCTGATTTGAGTCAGTTAAAGTTGTATTTGTAACCACAATTGGATTACCTAGATACACACTGAGTTGACTCAATAAAGGAAATTCAGGTAGCTTTAAAACAGTAATAGAATTATTAGTATTTGTTACAACATCTATTACCTTTTCATAAGATTGTCCAATTAATTTAGCCTTAGTATAGGTTCCTAACCTAAAAGGGTCATTTGGGTTAACAAAGCTATAGGTAACACTATTTGATGTTGATAAAATTAAAGATAATGTATTTTCGTCTTTTATGTACCATGACAGATCAAAGTTTCTAGCAAGGTCACTGCCTGTTATTCTTATAGGATAATCTATATATTGTATTATACTTGAGGTTGAAACTGTGATCTGTCTGCTGGGAATAATAGTAGGATCTTTTACAATCAAAGGCACTTTTGTTGATGCAAAAGTGTTTTTAGTTTGATCATTTTTTAGTTCTACTTTTATACCTTTAAATATCGACAAAGTAGGATTGATACCGACTGGTTGATTTATTTTCCCTATATTTTTATTCAAAGATGCAGAATCTAGTCTAGCATTAACACCAACTGGATCACTTATAGAATAAGCTCCGCTAGGAATGATCGCATATATTGCAGCACCAACTTCTGGAAAACCTACAGGCTTTGTTAAATTAAATGATCTACTAGTACTACTAGTTACAGATATAACCTGACTGTAAGGGTTGGTAGGGACAAAATCATATCTCCCTAAACTAACTGTAAATCCTGTACTGTTTGCTGGCCAATTAGAGGGTAGTGCTATGGTAAAACTGGTATTAGTTTTTCTTATTACATCGATTTCTTCTGAATATAATGGGCCTGTAATTCTAACTCTTACAAAATTACCTAAATTTATGTTATTATAATTATTAATAAAAAAAGTTCTAATCTGCGGTGAATTTCTTATAGAAGTAAGTAAATTAAGCTCATTAGTATAATAAGGTATGAAATTACTTGTGCTTTCATCGTTAGATATAATATTGTACGTTGTTAAATCGTAATTGACCTGTACAGTACTTGATGTATAAATCCTAACTTCAGTAAATGTGCCAATTGTAGCAACATCATTTTCAAAATAAAAAGTTTTATTTGTGGCAGTGTTGACTGTAGTTGTCAGTTGATTTAAATCATTGAGATACCAAGCCGCTGCGTTACTGGTTATATCATCAGTAGCACTTATTCTTACAGAATAACCAGTAGCAGGGAATACAGTCGCAGGCATAATTTCAATATTTAGTCAAAAAAATACCCGTTACTTGAACGGGTATTTTTAATAGGTCTATAAACTTTAGGCCGGTAAAGCGAATCTAAAGTTGTTAGCAGCTGAAGTATTATTTTGGTTAGCACCAGGTGTGGTGTTAACTTCTAATGACCTAAATTGCTGCGATACTGAAGTTCCAGCCAGTGAGAATTGAACAGTGTTAACTGATGCTGTTAATACCCAATGGTCAGTGGCCGTACCTGCGGCATTATAGAAGAAGTTGCTGTCAATCGTAACGCTAACAGTATCCATTAATGTACCTAAAGCACTTGGAATAACCTTCAAACCATAAATTCTACCACGGATATCTGGATCATATTTTGGTCCTAATACTACTACCGGACTAAACATAAATCTCTTACTATTATAGACGTTTGTATATACAGGGACAATCTGACCCATGTGTAATTGAGGAACAGCACCTGCTGCCTGCGCACCTAGAGCACCTAGTGCAGGTGTACCTGCTGACTGATAAGCACCAGATCCTATAAACTCGATCATATGACCCCATGCACCCGTAGTAATGGTACAAGCGGTATATATATGAGCATTTAGTCCAGTTAAATCACCTGTTGAGCAACGAACCCTAGGTACAGCAAATAACATACCGTGTACACCGTGTGTCTGACTCACAGGTAGTGTTGGTTGTTGTGATCCACCTATTGGGAATCTTTCACCGTTAAAATAGGCAAAACAGGGCCATGGAGCAATATTAAGAGCAGGAATATTTTGACCAGTACCACCAGCGGACTGTAATGGAGCACCAGCATTAAATGTAACACCTGCTGTTGAACCAAGACCAGTTCCAGTATCTTCTGGTTGAGCACGCTCAAATTCAATACAGCCTAGCCAGCGCTGTTGTGCGTTACTAAAGGTCTTACCTTGAATGGCAAAATAGCGAGGATGAGCGAACAAGTATAAAAATCCACCTGATACCTGTGTCATACTTGTTAGATCTGGACCGTAAAAGTTCGGTGCTGTGTTAGTCAATGCATGAGTACCACCACTTAAATCTGCTTGGTTAATACCAACCCCATTTGAACTTGCATAACCTGCTGCCCAACGTTCATAAACTGTTATATTATAAGCACTACCTGCTGTTGCAAAAGCAGTTCCCGAACCACCACCTTGTTGTTGTGGGTAATATCTAATACCAAAATATTTTCTATCTAAACTGGTATTACTTAATGTAGCTGTACCGCCACCTGTTAAATTATCAGCAGCATAATTAGGGGCACTATATATAAACTCAATAAAGTCTGTATTAGCAGCATGGGTGTAAATCAAAGGAGCTGCTGTTCCTACACCAGTGCTATATAAAGTATTTTTAAGTGGTGTACCTATTGTAATAGCTCCAGTTCCAATTGATAAAATGTAAGTATATAGAGGTTGTGGTCTATAAATGGGTGTAAGTGCTCCTACAGTTAATGTTTGGGCAACTGTAAGTGTAACATCATTGGTAATAGCTGTGACAACAGCATATTGTCCAGAAATTACAATTTCAGCACCAATATGAAGCTGAGTAGTAAACAATGTATTAACACCGCTAACAGTACTACCAGAGGCAGTAACCTGTCCGTTTAGAGCTACTGGTGGGCCACCTCCTCCTACAACCTTGACTATACCAAAAGCTGTCATACTGGCTGTGCTGGCTACAGCAATAGTGGTTTGTCCTGCCAGTGCAATTGAGCCAGCTGTTGTTGCTAGAGTTGTACCTATACTTAATTTACCACCTGCCGCAGCACCTTCCCTAGTACCTTCCATAACATAGCCGTGTAATTTTTTCAACTTCCAAACATTGCTAGTTGTACAGGTATGAGTAAATGGCATAGCTACTCTAAAACTGGTTGAACTGATAATAGCTGTAACCTGTACTTTGGTTCCGTCAATCATTAATTCATCATTTACACGTAGTTCATTGAGATAATTAGAACCCGAACCGGTAAAATATGTATCGTCACGATAGAAAGGAATTCCTGTCACTGCCTGTCTTAATTGGTTAATAGCAGTTCCTGAGAATCCAGTATAATCTGTTATTGTTGCTGATGTAGTAGCACCTGAGCTAAATGTCATAGTTCTCAATTCATCGCCGAACCAAATTTGATCACCGGAGACACAATCCCAGCTAAAGTTTGTGCCGGAACCAGTGACTGCTTGTGACCCAGCTGCTACGCTCACTGTGCCTCTAGGCAAGGTTCTCATTTTAATATTACTATCTGTAAAGTCTAGTGCTGCATTTAATATCAGTTGATTGTTATTAGTGATAGAAATAATACTACGTACTCTACCATTAATGATAACTTGTCTACCAGATGCTCCATTGAGAGCTTTTGCTATACTTGCTCCTGCACCTATAGCAACTGCCGGTGCTGGAGTAACTACTGCTGTTGTATCATTTGCTACACTAACAACTACGTGGTATGATGTACCTATAATTACACTATCACCTGGTTGTAATCTATTTGCTGCTCCATCAGCACCTGTAGCAAAGGTAGTTCCAGTTCCAGTGACGTTACCACTAGTATCTACTGCAACTGTTCCTGATACTGCGGCTGTAGTTACGCTATTAGTACAATCTGATAAGAAATAAGTTCCTACACCCGTAACCGTTGCTGAACCTGCTGTAACACTGACAACACCGCTAGTACTGTTCTTAACACTGATAGCCACTGTACCTGCTAGAGCACCATTACTTCCACCGAATGTGTTATTAATATGATACATCGTAGCTGCAACTGTAATCGCAGGATTAAATGCTGCTGTAACTGTAGCAGATGTATCAGAGGCAACAGCAGCAATAGTTCTAAGCTGCCCTGCTACCATAATTACATCACCGGCTCTTAGTTGGGTTAGGAAAATTGTTCCTACGCCTGTAATTGTTGTACTTGAGGCAGTAACAATACCCTGCATCGCATCATTTTTAATCCATTGATCAAATAATGCTAATGTAGGCCAGTAGTCTTGTCCCGTTGTAAATGGTCCATATGTAATACTAGCACTATTTCTACCAAGTTCATTCAGTGTTGCCATTTAAATTTCTCCTAATTTTCCGATCTGGAAACCTATTTTATTCATCTTATTTATAAACTTTCTTATATTTTCTCTATGTTTAATAGAGCCATTGTAAAGTTATTACCTTTTCCAGCAACCATACTCACAGTCAGTCTATCATTTACATAAAGTGTAGTTGATGGGGTATTTATCCAATAATTTTGGTAGCCTGCTGGTAGAATATAAAAACCAATCAATGCACCATTTCTATATAATCCTGCCATTAAATCTTGTTCAACTGTGCCCGTGCCATTAGTTAGATTTACACTTCTTAATGTAGTTTCGCTAGTTACAAAATAAGCAGCGGTGCCCGCCACTGGACTCCAAAATTCTCCTAAAATATTAAAGGTTCTTATAACGCCTGAAGCTACACCACCGCCACCACCGCCAGTAGCACTCAGGGTACCATCTGTAGTGATAGCTAAACCAGATCCAACCTTGATACCTCCTAAGGTAGATGTAGTTGCAGGTTTGACGGCAAAAGTAATAGATTTATTAGTTCCGCTAGTTATAGCAATTATTCTAGTGCCTGTGCTGGCAATAAAATTAACAGTATCTAATCCTTCTGCTGTAAGTCCTGGATTACCATCAACATTCCAATACTTAAATGTAGAATTTAGTTGTACTTTAGCAGCACCGCCACCTAGATTAATAAGGTCAAAACCACTGTCACTATCAAACCTTAGTGCTGTAACATTTGTTACAGTATTCGTTATAGTATTGCCTATGGTAATTAGGCTTACCTCTAATGTACCAGTATCGCCTTTTATACCTTGTGGTCCGGTAGGTCCTTCTGGTCCAGTTACGCCTTGTGGGCCTTGTGGTCCAGTTACGCCTTGCGGTCCCTGAACTCCTTCTGGTCCTTGCGGGCCAGTTACTCCTTGTGGTCCTTGCGGGCCAGTAACGCCCTGCGGTCCTTGCGGGCCAGTAACGCCCTGTGGGCCAGTAACACCCTGTGGTCCTTCAGGTCCAGTAGGTCCCTGTACGCCCTGTGGTCCTTGTACACCTTGCGGTCCCTGTGGTCCAGTTACGCCTTGGGGACCTTGTGGACCAATTGGTCCAGTTATACCTTGTGGTCCCTGAGGTCCTTGAACCCCCTGGGTTCCTTGAACACCCTGAGGTCCTTGGGGTCCAGTCGGTCCTTGAACACCCTGAGGTCCTTGGGGTCCTTGTACGCCCTGAGGTCCTTGGGGTCCAGTTATACCTTGCGGTCCCTGAGGTCCCTGAACACCTTGTGGTCCTTGTACTCCCTGGGGTCCCTGGGGTCCCTGGGGTCCTATAGATCCAGTATCACCCTTGTCACCCGTTCTAGCAAATGTTATAACTATATCATCATTATTGGTAAAATCTGGAACACTACCACTTAGGAAAGAACAAGATACATCAAAATATCCAGTATTTTCTACAAGAGAATTAATAGCATAGTAGACAAAACTATTAGCATCAGATTTTAAACTTACTTTAAAATGACCTTTAATAGCACTGGTACTATCGTCAATTGACCTAAGATATATTTGAATATCTATTGGACCATCTTGCTCATCATCAATATACAAATGGTCAGCGAGACCTAAATTAATATTATTAAATCGTATGCGTCCTGATCCTGGATCTGAATTTGAAGTTCCTGAATCAAAAGTATAATCAAAAGCAGCACCACCAAATTGTCCAGATGGACCTGTGGGTCCTGTATCTCCTTTAGGTCCTTGGGGTCCAGTTACTCCTTGGGGTCCTTGTGGTCCAGTTACTCCTTGGGGTCCTTGGGGTCCAGTTACTCCTTGGGGTCCTTGGGGTCCAGTTACTCCTTGTGGTCCCTGCGGTCCTTGCGGTCCTGTGACGCCTTGGGGTCCTTGCGGTCCTGTGACGCCTTGGGGTCCTTGTGGTCCAGTTACTCCTTGTGGTCCCTGAGGTCCAATTGGACCAGGATAAGTTACAATTAAGACTAATGTTTGATTATTTGAAAAAGAATAACTACTAGTGGTTAAACTGACAGGAATAGATATATAACTGCCTGTATTAATCGTTACAGTACCAGTTACCGTCCAATTTTGATAATTTTCACTTACATTGTCATCTTGTACTCTGATCGTATCATTAGGCTGTAAAAATCCTAAAAGATATTCTACATCGATATTATCGTTAGTAATATGATTAATATGTATTCTACTGGCAGATTGCTGAGTAGTATTATTCCATAAAATGTATCCACTACCTGGATCATTGGTAGTTGCGTTTGTATTAGCCTTATAATTGAAAATACTAGAACTTTGCCCAGGGACTCCCTGAGGTCCTTGTGGCCCTGTGACGCCCTGAGGTCCTTGTGGCCCTGTGACGCCCTGAGGTCCTTGTGGTCCTTGGGGCCCTTGTACGCCTTGGGGTCCCTGGGGTCCTTGTACACCTTGTGGTCCCTGAACTCCTTGGGGTCCTTGGGGCCCTTGAACTCCTTGGGGTCCTTGAACTCCTTGGGGTCCTTGGGCACCGACAGGACCTACAATAGTCCCTACATCAGTCCAAGTTCCCGATCCATATATCCATAAATGTCCATCAGACGATGTGATATAACCATCGCCAGTGTTCCCCCCGTACGGATATGGCAACCCACCTTGCGTAGAAGTAGTTCCTACAATAGTTACACTAGAGCCATCATTTCCTTTAGGACCACTCGGTCCTTGTGGACCTATGACACCCTGTGGTCCTTGTGGTCCTGTATCTCCCTGTGGTCCTGAAGGTCCCTGAGGTCCGGTTACGCCTTGTGGTCCCTGAGGTCCGGTTACGCCTTGTGGTCCTTGCGGGCCAGTAACGCCCTGTGGTCCTTGCGGGCCAGTAACGCCCTGTGGTCCTTGGGGTCCTTGAGGTCCAATTGGTCCGGTAATACCCTGTGGTCCTTGTACTCCTTGTGGTCCTTGTGGTCCTTGTACTCCAATTGGTCCTGTTATGCCTTGCGGTCCTTGCGGCCCTATATCTCCTTGTGGACCAGTAGGTCCTTGTACTCCTTGGGGTCCTTGTGGTCCCGTAACTCCTTGAGGTCCTTGTGGTCCCGTAACTCCTTGCGGTCCTTGCGGTCCTATATCTCCTTGTGGACCAGTAGGTCCTTGTACTCCTTGTAGTCCTTGGATGCCCTGTGGCCCCTGCGGACCTCTAGGGCCTGGTATTGTAGAAGCTGCGCCACTTGGACCAGATGGTCCTGTAGGTCCTGCTACGCCTTGAGGTCCTTGGGGGCCTACACTGCCTGTAACAAGGCTCCCGTTAACGTAAATTCCTCCGCCAATTACCGCTACTGTATTGCCACCTAGTACAAAACTGCTAGAGCTTAGATAAAGAGTATTCCACGGATTAGTCGGACTTCCTATGTTTAATATACCAGTAAGTGTATTAGCTGGTAATATATTTGTGGTAACTGCTGTAAGATCAGTTGCGGCGCCACCACCTCCAAAACTGATAAGCCTACCACCAGGTGTTACATCGTCACCTATGCGTAGATCGCCTAGTGTTTCGTCATACCAAATAGTTCCGTATGGGCCTACCCATTGGCTTGATTGTACTGTTATTATCCTGCCTGATTCTATCTTACGTATAGGCATAGGGCGTGTCCTTTAGGGCCCTTTAAGGCAGTTGTTTTGTTTCTGGATCTACTTCGTCTTGTGTTAGATCTGCTATAACAGGACTTAATTTACCTGCTTCGGCTTTTTGTAGTTCAATCTGCTGCTGTAGTGGTGGAACCATTACAGGATCTTGTTTTAATTGTGTTGGATCTGCGGGCTTGTCCTTGTTTTGACCCATATCTAATTCTGGATCTCCGTCACCATTAATTTTTATGGTTATAGGAACATTTATTACAAATTCTCTTGCTCTCATAATAAGGTATTTATATTAATACTTCATTCCGTAGAACACTATTGCTACCACAATCAGAAATGGTATCCAATAACTTATGTATAGGCCCAAAGCAAGACAAATTATTAACCATATAAAATGATATAGATGTATATACCAAGGCACTAGTTACACCAACTCTGCTTGGCTTCACCGAAATATTCACGGGCATAACCATTCTTGATCAATTCTGCTCTTAGACTTACACCGTTAAGAATTAGATCACCTAAGACACGACCACCAAACTTGTCCCATCCATAAAGCACTACCTGATGCTTTTGCGTGGATTCAACTGCTTTCTTTGTAAATGCTGTAGCAGCCTGTCCACGCTGATCTTCTTGAGGACACTGTGCTCTAAATCCTTTTTCAGGAGTGTCTACACCAAATACTCTAACTGCCAGTTCTGGTTTGAGCGGTGCTGGCAAGAATGGTGCTGCGATTACCACAGTGTCTCCATCATTTACTCTAACAATTTTAGCATCATAGGTCACACCTTGAGGTGTTTTTTGTGCTATGGCCAATCCAGAAGAAATACCTAAAACAAATACCAAAGTAAATTTTATCGTAGTTTCAAAAATTTTATTCATATGTTTCCTTTTTTATCTCTGTTCAATCCAAGTCATTGACGCAACAGCATTTTTATTGGCGTTCTTGGCAGCAATGGCCAAGGTCAAAGTGTCGCTAACAGTTCCTAAACTGCTTCTACCTATTTGATAAACCGTGTCTGCATCTACCCTAATTCCAGTTCCTCCGCCACCTGCTGTTATTAGACCGGATGATAAATCAATGCCGTCAGTGATTGCGCCTGTGCTGGTATAGTTATATTGCGAAAAAGAATTGGGGTCAGGGTGGTCTACCCAGGTGCCATTTACTGTGGCATTACGAACAAGTTTATAATAGATATCTGTGTTATCCACCGTGCCTGCTTGGAAAAAAGTAGGTAGAATAATTCCTGTCAGCGCCGTGCTTTTTAATCTAATGCTAACTATAGGATAAAAGGTGTTGGACAAAGGCATGTTAATACCCGCTAAAGGCGTCAGTATGCTTTCAGCGATACCTAATTTTTGAACAGATCCCTCTGATAATAAACTGTTACTACCTTGCCAAAGGTAGTGAGTTCCGGCTACCCCTGTAAGATTTTCTATTTCTAATCTAATAGGTAAGAAAGGTGTTTTAGCCCAAGGAGCCTGTAGCCTATTGCCGTTTTGAACAGTATGTATCACCCTTGGCAAACCGTTAATCACAAACATAAAAACTATATGTCCTGCACCATACCATTCATAGTCCATCATGACCAACTGTTGCGCTGTAGGATTAGCAACAATACCGCTAGGTCCAGTGCCATCTAATTTGTCACCGTTCCATTGATCTCTATATATACGCTCCACAGTGGGAGTGACTCCGTCACTGTTTATGACCACACAGGCATATTGTGGAAGTCCTGTGGTAGCATCTACAGTTCCGCAGTCTTCAAAGAAAAATCCGTCAGTGCCATCGAACATTCCAAATCTACGGCGTATGCCAGTTACTGGAGTTTGTAGCCTAACAGCAAATGCTATAGTTTGTTGTCGTCCTGGTGTATAGCGTTGAACATTACGAGTCTGACGTATTACCTTAGATCCTACCTGATTAGTCACGGCCATACGAATCTGGCTTACACTGGTATCAAATGTAGCAGAAGCACCATTAACTGCTGATTCATCCCAAACATCTGTTTCTTTACCAAATTGAAATGTATTGAAAAATATTGTTTCCTGTGTTTGAACTTTGAGACGACCTTTAGTGTCTATGCTGGAAATAACACCTGATCCTTCACCTGACCCTACTAAGTTAACATTGGCACGAAGAACAGGTTCTCCAACGGCATTATACTCCATCGCCTTATGGATATTAAGGAGATTACTTTCGTTGGGATGAACGTAGTTAGACCCTGTGTTTAGATACCTATCAACAGGCATTACTAGGTCCAAGGCCTTCCATAAACTAATCCACCTACATTTGGATTGTTCGTTACATCTTTGGTATCATTGTCTCCAGCAGTGTAAACTGTAGGAAGTTGTCCTATGTTAAGTGTATTTCTTGATCTATAATAAGGTTTAGTAGAATCTATAGCACCTGTTATTGTACCATCGTCTGCCACTGTACGGCCTTCACGTTTGGCTTTTGCCTTGGCTAATTTAGTAGTTTGTCTATCAGCCTTATATGTTAAAGTAGAAATACCATTCGCAGACATAGCTATTCCTTTGCTTGGTAGTTAGGATACATGCTAACACTATCAGCCCTGTGATCAGCAGGATTTTTAGGACCATTCCAGCCTCCGCCTGCATCTACAGTTACAGAATCAATTCCAGCTACACGTTCAGCAGGACTATTGTTATACATTTGTTCGTGTTCTTGGCTGAGTAAATCAAATATCTGTTTAAAACGATTATTGTCAACACCTGTAACAATTGCATCGGAATCTGTAGGTTGATTACCGCAATCGATCTTATCAATAAGATCTAATACACCTCTAATTATATCAGTTGCTCGCATAATTTACTATTTACCGTTAAAACAATGCCATATGGACTAGTGGGCCCTCTTTTACCATAACTGAAGGATTTGCTGAAATTTCCAAACACTACACTCCTCCAAATGAGGTCATCATTCCTAATACTGTATAGGCATTGCTACCTGTACAAAGAACTCTAAATGTAAATACTTCCGTTCTTGAAGCATTACCTGAAGGTGCAGATATTGATCCTTGCCACGATAGAACTACACCTGTGGTAGTTCCTGCTATTTGAATTTCACTTATTGATCTAGCTGTAGATGTTTGAACGACTACAATAGAAATAGAAGTTGCTTCTCCGCTGGCTAAATTTAAATTTGTTAGGTTTGGGGTAAAGTTACCACTTACATTGGTTAGATAAAATAATCTATTTGTTGTACAATCATGAACGGTGACACCTGTGACAGTGTTTTTTGTTTCAAATGTTTCTTCTAAAACAGTTAATCGTATTCCTTGACTGTAAACAGGCCCACCTACATATAAGCTACCACCTACTCCTACTCCTCCTGCAATAACCAAAGCACCTGTGGTGGTTGAGGTTGAGGTCTGTGTGCCATATAGAGTCATTGTTGATGCGAACACAGTTCGCCATCTTGAGACATTTTCCCCTAGGTCATAGGCTAAATCATCAGCTGGAATTAAATTTGAGGATATTTCAGTAACTTGAACACTGCCTACCCACTTTGTTCCGTCAAATACATAAAGAACATCATTAGGTGCTTGATATACAGTACCCGGAGTTGGATTTGAGGGGAAGTCTAATGCCATTTTAGTGTCCTAATTTCTAATATTTACCGTTACGGCACCATCAAAAGTGGTACCTGATATGAAGCTAACGCCTGTGTGTTAGTTCCACTATAATAATTAGCAGTCTGTAGTCGTAATAGGCTGTTGGTAGGAGTTGTGAAGTTTCCCGTATAGGTACCGGTAGTTGCTATTCTTAAATTAGTAATATAACCATAAAATGTTTCTTGGTCAACTGCTGTTGATCCTTTTTTACCTATATAAAATATACCTGAACTATTGGATAGATCATCTGTAAAACTTGTACCTCCTACATTTTGTAAAACACCATTCTTATAAAAATAAAGTAAGCCACTGATTCTAACCAAGGCCCAGTGTGTCCATTGTTTTTCATAACCGGTGATAGCTATTGTAGCCAATGTAGAAGTACCTACCGCAGTAGTAACTTTCACGTCTGAATTAGATCCTGCTGTTTCAAACCTAACCCCAATGATAGGCGTTGCCCCGGTTTCAAACCACCATGGTGTACTTAGAGTTCTACCGATATTTTGTAGATTACCAAACCATTCTATACAAAAATCTCCTGTACCTAAAGACAATTTATTATTTGCTATAATGTAACTAGCATAACTAGAATTTCTACCGAAGAAATAATAACTACCACTTCTGCTGTCTTGAAAGGGACTACTATAGCTAGTCCTAATGCTAAACTTTTGCGGTTCATCGTGAAAGGGCGTAGAAGCACTGAAATTTACTGTTCCTGCTCTAGGTGATAATGTGGCGTTACCAGCTGAATCAATAAAGGTCTGTCCTCTTCTGGATAGTAATAACATTGAAGTACCTGTAGTAGATGCTGAATAAGATCTATCTGCTACAGTTATTTGAGTAGAAGTAAAATCATAGAGTGCTCTACCAACAACTAACTGTAAATTATATAATTTTCCAATAAGGTTGTTTGTTGTTCCTACTCCGTAAGTATTTCTCCAGGTACCTATGAATATAGGAGGAAAGTTGTATGATACATTGCTACCTGGTACAGGTTCTATTATGCCAGCAGCAGTTCTATATCCATTTATCCAAGATGTTATCTGTCCGGCTGTATTTTTACTCACCACTACATTATACCACACATCCCTTTGCCAAGTCTGTGTAGCACTAGCCTGAGTAGGTAAAATACATTCAGCATTAGTTATTAGATAGTTATTGACATAGACAGCATTTTCTACATGAAGTATAGCTAGACCGCCAATAACTGTTGTGCTTCCTACTATGGCTTGTCCATTGTTATGGACTATACCTTCATTGAATTGAATATTGCTGTGATTAACCCAGTATTGAAGAGTCCACGCACTGGTGTTAATAGCATTGATACCAGATAGATTTAAAGATGACATTGTTGCTACATCTGTGGCTGTCAAAGCAGCAGGAGCATTCTGTCCAAAAACTAAACTATTGCTATTTGCCAGATTTCCTCTATATCCTGCGATGGTTTCTGACTGTGTCAGAACCATTTGAGTAATCCCTGTCATTAGTTAAGTCCTGTTCCATTGATAAACCAAATATCTTGCTCTACTTTTAATAGAGTAGCCATACCATTTGCTAACAGAGTTCTATTACCAACTTCTTCAGTGCCAGCTAAAATTAAAGTTACCCCTACCCCTGTGTTTATTGCCACTGTTCCTATACCTCTAAGAACCACTGTAACTGCTGTGCCTGTTGGAAATGGAGCAAATATATATGGAGGAATTGTCACTGTCTGACTGGTAGTTGTTATGCTATACAAATGTTTGCCTTGGTCGTTTATAGACAATGTATAAGTTGACGTATTAAACAGACTTACTTGAGGTACAACAAGATAACCTACCTGTGTCGTGCTAGTGGTTCCATTTACAACAGATCCTTGTATTGATCCACCTAGAACATTAAATGCGTCTGTGGCCGTTGTAGAGGTAGAAGCAAAAGTAGCACTGGTAGCAAAACTGGCTGTGCCCTGGAATGGCACGTTCTGTGTCCTACCGTCAGCAAAGGTAATTACACTGGCAGTTGTCTTAAGTTCAATACTTCCTGTTCTAAATTTACCAAAGGTTCCTGTAAATGTAGCGGTAAAAACATTGCTTAATCCGCTGCTATACCAATCTAAGGTTCTGTCTTGATTTGACAGCAGCAATCCGGCATTTCTATCTTGTGTATCAAAATAATGAAACCTAAATCCTATATCATTGCCATCGTTAACGGTCCATTGTACTGAAGGGTCGCCTTCATCTACTACATTAATAATACCAAACATAGAGCTATGTACGCCGCAGATATAATATAATGTAGCAGGAGCGTCACTTGGTACTGTAAAATCTAAGTTACCTGCCTCTGTGCCATTATTGGTTACCCCCTCATCATAGGTATTTCCTAATCCGGTCACAGGTGCTGTTTTAATATAAAAAGGATGATTAATGGCTACAACAGCGAACCTGTAGGTACGATTTCTTACCAGCGTAATAGTAGGATTACTTACTCCATCAAGTAACCATTCAGATGCTCCATTATTAATAACGTTGTATAGCTGATCTCCAGAAGGGGCACTATGAAGTTCTATCATTGAATCAGTGTATATTGTATTTTGGTTAGCCACATAGGTAACTGTGCTATTGAAAATAGCAGTCCCATCTACAGTTAAATTCCTAAACCTTACTGAACTTGTAGTGTTCAAAGCCTGATTAGCTCCAGGGCCGCTAGGTCCGGTTGGTCCAGCTGCTCCGGTTGGTCCAGGTGCTTGATAATCTATAGTATTGAAGGTCCCCGCCATGGCCCCGTAGTTTTGATCAATGTAATATATCACACCTGCGGCATTTCTTGGTACTGTAAATTGAACTATACCTGTACTTGTGCCATTGTTGATAACACCGGGATAACCTGATCCAAAACCAGTTACAGGAGATGTCTTAATCCAGAAATTATAACCTGGAGTATTCACATCAAAGTAGTAGGTAAATCCTCTGATCAATTGTATGGTAGGATCGGTTTCATCATCTAATACAAAGTTAAGGTTGTCATTTGTAGCTGTGACAACTATTCGAGTGCCACCTACCAATCCTGTCGGTCCTACTGGCCCTGTTGGTCCTGATTGTCCTTGAACTGCTGTTCCATTAAATGTTAAAATATTAGCAGTATTAACTGTTAAGGTATTTGTACCAAAAAAAGCTCTATTGATATGAAGATTATTCCATACCGCTGTAGGGGTGCCTATATTATAGATAGAACTAACCCTGGGATAGATATTAGAATTTACGCTGGTAAGGTTTGTTGAACCACCACCACCCATGCCTCCGCTTGGATTAGTATCGACCCAGCTTCCGTCATAATAGATAAACAATTCGCCGGATACAGTATCGTACCAAGTAGTACCAGTACTAGGAGCAGCAGGAGGGTTTTCACCCACACTGGTTATACTGATTGGAACATTGTTGAATATGAGGTTTCCTACTGTGTTTACAGCCAATGTGCTGCTGTTCAATATTATGGTGTTATCTATATATAGATTAGACCAGGATTTTAAAGTGCTGCCCAGATTATAGGTATTGTCTAATGCCGGAATAACGTGATAATACTGTGTAGAACTTGTTACAGGGTAGGCAGACAAATAACTAAAATTATTGTTGACTTTAATAAAGGCAGCACGAATCGAGTCTCCGTCGCCTGCATTAGCACCTGAACCTGTATTGATGTAAGTTATCGCCATATGTGTTCCAAATTTCGGGTAGTTTGCTTATTTAGTTGCTCTTTGACTATATTGATGTTACACTCTAACTTGTTAAACCCCTATATAAATACTTTTTATGACTTGCCTAATATTAAACGCAGATGCTGCGCCTGTAAGTCTTGTTCCTCTAAGCACTATCAGCTGGGAAGAAGCAATCAAATATATGGTTTCTGACAAGGCTACCGTGTTAGAATGGTATGAGCATTGGATTGTTCGTAGTCCTAATTGGTCTACGCAGGTTCCCGCGGTTATGATCCTAAAGGAGTACCAAAAGAAAAAAACCGGTGTTCGTTACAGTAAGCAAAATGTGTTCTTACGGGATCACTATCGTTGCCAATACTGTGGTGTTGATGTCAACAAAAAAACTGCCACTCTAGATCATATCCTGCCCATAAGCCACGGTGGTAAGACACAGTGGGAAAATACCTGCTGTAGTTGTATGGGCTGTAACAGTAAAAAGGGCAATAATTACAAAATCAAACCTAAAATCAAACCCTACAAGCCCAGTTATTTTGAACTAGCGGAAAAGCGTAGAAAAATGCAATGGGATTATCTACACCCCAGTTGGAAGGACTACATAGGTTAAAAGGGCCATATGGCCCTTTTATTTGTCTCTATAAACTATACGCCCACGAGTCAAATCGTATGGACTCATTTCTATCTTCACTCTATCGCCTGTTAATATTTGAATTTTGTTTTGGCGCATCTTTCCGCTAATATGTCCAAGGACGATTGGCCCTTGCTCTAATTTTACCCTAAACATTGCGTTGGGCAATACTTCCTGGACCTGTCCGTCCATACTGATTACATCGTCTTTTGGCACTTAAGTTTCTTCTCCTTTTAATCCTTTTAATACAAGTTCTTTAGCTCGTTTATCTAATAATCTCTTTTCTTCTTCCATTAATTTAGCCGTCCAGGTCTGTAGAATTTCTAAAACGGCTTGATTACCTTCATCAGTGAAATAGCAGTATTTTTCACCAAATTCGCTATAGTTATAGAACCTACGATCCTTAGCCAGTTCTGCTATGCTCCCATATAGTATATTCTTTAAGGCTGCTTTGTCCAATTTACATTTTTTCCCCTGCTGTAAATCCGCGGAACCGTAGGAACCGTGGAAACCTAAGCGAGTAAGAACCATCTTGATTTTGAGTAATAGCATCTGCTCTAACCTCTACTACTTGACCAGGTAGCGAATCACGCCCTGTCCAAAATGTATCACGGTCAGAGTCACTAAAACCCGAACCACAGTTGACTCTGATTGCCTTGTCATCATCCACACCTTCCAAGACCAATGCACCAAGTTTGCCCAGGTTCCTTCCCGTGCCCTCTTCAACTTCAACGACTTGAAGTGAAACTTCGATGAAAGGTTTTTGTTTAAGCCACGAAGTTGATCTCTTACATACATATTTGGCATCCGGGTCCTTGATCATAATGCCCTCGAACCCCTGTTCGATTGCTTTTTTGTTGAATTCCTTAAATTGAAGTTCACCTACGTAGGTATCTAAATCAATTTCTTCCTGTGGAATAATGTCAATGCTACCAATCTTATCAAATATCTTTTTCATCGTTCTAAGCAAATTACTACGGCGTCTTTGTCCTAAAACGCTAGAGCCTGCCTTAAACTCACTCAATGGTAAAATATCAAATAGCATTAGTCTAGCATCATTTGCCTGTACATTGTCTTTTCTATGTACCTGTTTCATCAATGCTTGGAAACTAGAACTTACTATTTCACCATCAAGCACCATAGGTCGCTCGATGAGATCAATATTGGCCAAGATGCTGTTAGTGATATGACTAAAGTTTTCCAAAATTTTGCCATTTCTGCTATATTGAGTTACGGTTCGGTTAGGTGGATCTACAATGGTAATTACACGCACGCCATCTAATTTTGGTTCAAGTAATTTCTTACCCGTAATCTTCTTTTCGTGGTTAGCACCATCGTGGGCCAGCATACATTCAAATACAGGCACAGATAAGATATTGTTAAAACGACCTTTGAGAACCTTGTTAACAGTCTTTTCACTGACACCGCAACGTAGGTCTTTGATAAGGATACGACGGTACCAGTTGTTCCATTGATTTTGTTTACTAGCACTGAGAGCCAACTCAATGGCATCACGAGCATCGTGACCGGTAAGTTCGCGTGAACTAAGCAGGTTAAGCAGTTCTTCAAAGGCCTCCCAGGGAAGACCCTGTCCATCAGGTCCGCTGTGTGTAGGAACTTTTTTAACACCAAAAGTAGAATAAGGGCTGAGACACCAACGGATACCAGCAAATAGTTCTTGATGATCTTGTTCTGCTTGATGCTCTAAAATGGCTTCTTTGTTTAACCTACTCGGATGAATTTCCAAAGCACTAATTACACTTTCACAAGGATCTTTCATATAATTCAATATCAAGTTGTTAATGATATCAGTATTATATAGGAGATTGTTGAGTTTGTCAAGCATTAAACGGAAAAACTACTACCGCAACCACAAGTTGTTTCAGCATTTGGATTCTTAATGGTAAACTGACTGCCCGAAATATCATCTTTATAGTCAATTTCAGCATTCTCTAAATAGGTCATGCTCATTGAATCAACCAGCACCTTATAGGGGCCTAGATCAAAAGCCCAATCATCTTCGGCTTGATCTTCATCAAAGGTAAATCCATATTGAAAGCCAGAGCAACCGCCGCCTTGAACAAAGGTTCTTAATTTAAGATTTGGATTGCCTTCTTCATCTAATAATTGGGTGATTTTCACTCTTGCTGAATCTGTAATATTGATCATATAATTATTTATAGCCTATAAATACTTTACATAGACAAACGGAGGCAGCGATGTTTGATATCGCCGTAGGAATATTGATCGGAGCATTCATAGGATGGCACATTCCGGAACCATTTTGGGCTAAGGTGTTAAAAAAGAAAATTAAAGATTGGTTAGATCGTCAAGATAGTAAACCAGTTGTTTAGTAAGGCGTTATATATAAAAAAGGAAATACAAATGAAAACTTTAATTGTAGCCTTAACTCTAGCAACCAGTAGTATTGCTATAGCTAATCCATATCATCATGGTCATAGACATTATGGACATGGTCATAGGCATTGGCACAGTCCCCCTGCTCATCATTGGGTAATACCTGCTCTAATCGGCGGTGCTGTGGTCTATGCTGCTACTCGTCCTGATCCTGTTGTAGTTCAACAACCTGTGATAATTCAACAACCTTTACATTCAAATCAGATTGTCATTGATGGTGTTGTCTATACTAGACAAATTATGATCATAAACGGCATTCAACAAGAAGTTTTAGTGAGGTAATAATGAGTTATTCAGCACAGGTAATTGATCATTACGAAAACCCACGTAATGTAGGTAGTTTTGATAAAAAAGATCAAGGCGTAGGCACAGGTATGGTGGGAGCACCCGCCTGTGGTGATGTAATGAAATTGCAAATCAAAGTAGAGGATGGAGTTATCACAGATGCTAAGTTTAAGACTTATGGTTGCGGGAGTGCTATTGCGAGTAGTTCATTGGTTACAGAATGGGTCAAAGGAAAAACTCTTGACCAAGCAGGACAAATCAAAAATACCCACATTGCGGAAGAACTTGCTTTACCTCCAGTCAAGATCCATTGTTCGATTCTAGCAGAAGATGCAATTAAGGCTGCAATAAAGGACTATCAGACCAAGCATGGAAGTAACTGAATTAGCCGCTGAAAAGATACAGTCTTATCTTACCAAACGAGGAAAAGGGCTAGGTATTAAAATCGGAGTTAAGACCACAGGCTGTAGTGGTCTTGCCTATGTGTTAGAATATATTGATAATCTAGATGAAACATTAGCATTATACCAAAGTCATGGAGTAATGATATTCATTGATCCCAAACACCAACCTTACCTTGCTGGACTCATTATAGATTATCAAAAAAAGGGATTAAACGAAGGTTTTGAATTTATTAACCCCCAAGAAAAGAACCGCTGTGGTTGTGGAGAAAGCTTCAATGTATAGCCCTTGGACCAGAAATGATACCAAAGATTTTATACATAGCGTAGAAAGCAGAATTGAGGATATGGATTACTATCTCAAACGCACAGTTGAATGGTGTGAAAACAACGGTGTCTTTGAAAACAAGCGAGTTCTAATGTGCTGTTTAATAAGTTGTATTTGGGTCAGCAGTATGAGAGAAGAACTGATTAGTTTTCAAGAAATTGTTGAAATTATAGGTCTTGAAGAATTTGAAGACAGCAGTCTAGATAAAATATATAATGTGTGCCAAGAATTTCGTAATCTCGAACACGAGGAAATACTTGAAATGCTAATTAACAAAACTAGTAGTTGGAGCGGTTACTTTCCATCATAGTCTTTTACAGGACCACCATGTATTTCACTACGCATTTTTTTGCCCTTAACTCTTACGCCACTTCCCTTTTTACCCTGTGTCCCTGTACCAGCAGTATGATCACTGTCGTGCTTCAATAAACCCCTACTGACACATTGACTGTAACGAACATTGCTGAGACGGCTTTTGCCAACGGAACATTGGCTGGCTGTAGGTGCTGCTATTTTTTCTAATAACTCTTCTATACGCATCAAATTATTTATTTGAAGAATATCAAACTCATTATAACAGTTTGAGCACAAAATCCCAAGCAGATGGTGGCGATATATAAGAAGTTTCGTTCAATGAGACTCTTAAAGAACAGTGTAATTAATCCACTCCATACAAAGATCATTAAGTCAACAGGTGGTAATTTATCGTTCTGAGCCATCAAGACTGCCAACAAGGTAGGAATACTAGCAAGATGAAGCAGTATAATGGTCAACCAACCCAGGGTGTGAGCGCTGATATGTCCTAGATGTTCTTTTAACCATATCCAAACTGATAAGGGTATGTTTCTAATAAATTCAGCAATTTTTTCAACATGATTCATAATAGTTCCTTACTTATAAAATATATGACGACCAATTTTGGCAACCCGTTCTCTCTTCCACCCCGGATTAATATAATCGGCGTGAAAATAAAGGGCCTCTACGAGACTGGGTAATCTAAAACCCTCTAGCAGCACCTTTTTGGCAACTTCATAACTTTCATCGTATACAGATGGAAATTTAGGTTTAAAATTAGTGTTCCTGTCGCAGACCCAACTGAATTGACACAGAACCTTATCATAAAAAATGTTTTTCTGAAATACTACTTTGCAGATATCTCCAGGAAACTTTCCATCACTGTTGGCTCTATTAATTGTGACCTGAGCCACAGCAACTTTACCTTCAAATGGTTCGCTGCCTGCTTCGTGATATATGTTTCGAGCAAGGCAAGATAGTTGTCGTTCTCTAACCTCTGCGGTTATTTCTGTATTTTCAATTATTTGTACTGAGGCTATTCTATGATCAACTGCCCACAATAACATTTTGGCAGTGAAATAGCAGCCTAATAACATTAAAAAAAATATACCAAATATCATCGGCAACCTAGATTTCTTAACCTCCCTATCAATCGCAATTTCAGTCATATTGACCTCCTTTCTTTCTAAGGGTAAGATAATTTATATCAAAAGGATTATATTAGCAAATAAACTAGGGCAAAATCAAGTTTTTTGAATTATTTTATGCCAACCACCATAAACCTAGTGAATGACCAGGAAGGATATTGAAAATCAAGCTGCCCACTATATCTAATTTTAGACAAAGGATAATGGTTTAAAAATTGTTGTAGATTCTTACCTAAAACAACGTGATCACTATGTTTCATATTATTTCCCTGTAGTATTACCCTAGTTCCATCTGCAATATTATGAAACCATTGTTTGGAATCAAAATGTTCTGTACTAGTGTTAATGACCAAATCTGCTTTTGTTTTTATTAGATTACAATCTTCTGTGAGGGCTTTAAATTGCCAATCACGCCATACCCAATTTTCATTTATTAAGTCTGCCATAGTTTCACAAGTAGGATCAATATCGTAACTGCGTATTCGATCGACTTTAAACTTACCTCTGCTCAATAGTAAAAATGCTGTTATCGCATACCAACCACCATATATTGCTGTTTCATTACTGGTCCAACGTGTCCTCTCTAGTTCTTCACAGAGCCAGATTTTACTAGAAACCTGTCCACTACTAAAAGCATCCTTAAGAATATCAATTTTCATAAATTATAGGTCGCTAAATAAAGCAATATTTATTGACCAGATATACTACAATAAAGATTCTATGAATGGTTTAAATATTTTAATAACCTTTGAGGAAATATTTCCTCAACTACACGATTTAAATTCAATGTATGGAAAACTATAATGTCAATGGAATTAGATTTCACCCCCGGTAAACCAATTAGAACCTATTCAAGCAAGGGCGAGTGGCGTGATTGGAGCACTGATGAATTAGTCGGTGTCAAATTAAATTATCTTAAAGATTGGAAATGCGGAGCAGGAGTTGACAGCCTATATATAGACATGGACGGTATTGTATGGACTGCTAGCTGTAGAGTAGGTGGTAAGTTAGGAAATGTATGGGAAGATTTTACAGTTCCCGATGACTGGATTGACTGTACTAGAAATGTATGCAGTTGTGGAGCAGATCTTTTTATACCTAAAACAAAAAAGATTGAATTTAAACCTTTGCTAAGAAAAGGTCAATCTTTACCTACAGAAAAGGATCTAAGGAATAATGATCTAGTAGAATTTGTTGCTATAGAGCGAACTCACGCTAGTGCTCAAAAACAAATTTACTGGGAAATCGGACGTCGTTGTAATTATGATTGTTCATATTGTTGGCCATGGATACATAATAATACAGATCCGCACAAGCCTTTAACTGACCTAATGAGAGCTACTAATTTAATAGAACAGAAATTTATAAAAGGCCAAAGAGTCAATTTTATAATAAGCGGTGGGGAACCTACTGCCAATAAAGATTTCTTAGATTGGCTAAGATATCTTAATGCTTGTAATCATCATGTGAGCTTACATAGCAATGGAAGCAGAAAACCGGATTATTATAGAGAAATTATTCACTACGGAGATTTAAATCTTAGCGCTCATTTTGAATTTTATAATAGACAAAAGTTTGTTGAGGTCATACGAGCTGTTACCGAAGAAAAAGTTTTAAATGATAATCATAATATCGGCCACCTAGAAGTTAAGTTTATGATGGCACCACATAATCGTGAAGAAACACTAAGCCTCGAAGAAGAATTAAAGAATATACCAGCTTTTACTGAATATTGTACGTGGGCCATAGTTCCTATAAGAGGCGGTTTAGATAATAAGAATAGTGCTCCTCATCAAGGATCAGGTAGTGAAATTATGGATGGCTATACCAAAGAAGATTACATACTTTTCGGGGATAGAAAATGATAACCAAAGTGTTATGTACTGCTCCATTAACTTCAGCATTAGTTGATACTAATAAAGGAGTGCGCCCTTGCTGTACTTTTGAAGGGAAATATATTGGAAACCTAAAAAACGAAAGTCTAATTAACATTATCAATAGTTCAGAGTGGAAAAAGTTAAAAGAACAAATGTATAATCACCAATGGCCCAAGCCCTGTTTAAGTTGTAAAGAAAGAGAAGCTAAGACAGGATGGAGCGTTAGGAAGTTATACACTGATGGGACATTTGATGTCACAGGCTGGGACGAAGAAAAATTAACCTATTTAGAATTTAACGGTAGCAATATCTGTAATTTAGCTTGTCTTCATTGTAGCGCAGGATTTAGTAGCAGATGGGTGATAGATAATAAGAAAGCCAAAAAAGTATTTTTAACCTACGACAAAGATAAGCAACAGAGGATGTCTTTCATGGATCCTGTAAGCAGAGGGCCTTATGACAATTCGAAATATCGAACATTAGAAATGCATCTACCTAATCCAGATCTAATTTTAGAAAATCTTAAACAGTTAAACTTGACCTATTTAAGAACAATCAATCTCAAAGGCGGCGAGCCATTACTTAATTCTGAAACGCTAACGATTTTAAATTATCTTGATGGAATAGATATCCTTCAAAATATTAGAATCGTATTATCAAGTAATGGAACATTTATCAACCAAGAAATTCTTGACGCCTTTAAAAAGTGTAAATCAGTTACATTTAATTTATCAATGGATGGTATCGGAGAACTATTTAACTACATCAGATATGGAGATGCTAAATTTGAAGATTTAGAACCTGTTATTGCCAAATTAAATGAGTTGCCTAACATTAATATCGATCTTCAATGTTCGGTAATGAATTACAATATTTTTAACTTACTCGAAATGCGACAATGGGTGATTGAACTTTCAAAGAAATACAATAAAGTTAAGAGGCATCTTGGATTTACCAACTGTGTTCAGTATCCAAGATTTCTAGGATTACAAACTCTATCGGATAACACTCGTCAAGAATTGTATAATTACTATAACCAATTACCCTATGCAGATGAGTTCTCAAGTGTGTTACATACTTTGCAGCAGGAGTATTCAGGAGATGCTATACATAATAATTGGGTAGAATATACAGAAATGATGGAAACGGTGAGAGGAAATAATATCAGAAATATAGTTCCAAGAATGGCCAGTGAATTAGTCTTTAAATAATTATGTCAATAATAACAGAAACCAGGGTGTCGTATCCGAAAACTGTGATCGATGATCCAATATTAGGAAAACTTTATTACGAGATCTACGAAGATAAGACTGATTCGTGTAAATTTGATAAGAATAAGAATATATGCCAAATGCCGTTTTATGACATAGATGTTCATGCCAATGGAAATGTTTATATATGTTGTACCTCGTGGAACCCTGCTTGTATAGGTAATCTGTTAGAAGAAGATCTAACTTCTATTTGGACCGGAATAAAAGCACAAACCGTTCGGAATTCAATTACAGACGGATCATATAGATATTGTAATTCAAAAACTTGTACAATGATGTTAGCAGGAGAGGGCCATAAACTTCTTCCTAAAGATACATTCAAAGCACCGAATAGTAAATTTCCTAGCAACGTGGTGTTTTCAATTGATTATTCTTGTAATTTAGTATGCCCTAGTTGCCGATCAGTTAAGTCCATAACACCAGATAACTTCGATCGTTCTCTCACCATATTAAGAAAGGTTTTTGATTCTGTGTTTAGCGAACCACACGATCAACATATCACAATAACATTCGATGGTGCTGGAGAAATATTTTTTAGTCCTGTCTATAGAGAATTATTCGACACAGCAGAAGTATTTAAAACTCCCGAGAAATGGCCAAACTTTCGTTTGTGTTTATGTACTAACGGTACAATGATGACGGAAAAAATTCAAAACAAATACAAGGTATTGTTTGATAGAGCATCCTGGACTAGAATAAGTGTTGATGCAGGAAATAAATCAAGTTATGAAATCGTGCGGCGAGGAGGAGACTGGGATTTGCTATGGAAAAATTTAGATTATCTATATCATAATACTATAAAGCAGGACCCTGAAAAAAATTGGGCTTGGAATGTAATTTTACAGAGAGATAACCTCGAATCAATTCCTGAATTGGTAAAACTAGCATATAATTATCCGGATAAATTACCAGAGATTTCGATTGTAAACATATTAAAATGGGGCGTAGCATCTCAAAAAGAATTTGATGATATGGCTGTATGGATTCCAGACAATCCGTACTATGAAAGGGCCAAGGAAATTTTGTCATTGCCCGAAGTTGTTCAATTTCCTAAAATCTTTATGCCTATATTAAAATAAAAGAGAAACTATGTCAGATAGAGATACTTACCTAGCAGAAAAAATATTTCCTAAAGTTAATCCTACACGCGATCGAAAATTAAGAACAGGGGTAAAATCTGTTATGGTTTTTGAAGCCACAAGAAAAACTAAATTGACTTTGTGTCTTTTAGCCAGTTGGGCCGTATTCATGCCTGTATATAATTTAGCAAGGCTATCATCATTGACGAGGTCTGCTGGATATACAACTAAAGTTTATGATTTCAATATTCAGGCCTATTATGACCTAAGGGCAGCTAACAGTGATTTAGAAGATGCCTGGAACGGAGCAAACTTCTGGTGGTGGGATAAAAAAGATTATTTTACAAAAATACATCCAACACACGAACCATTCTTAATAAAATATATGAATCAAATCTTATCTGATGAGCCAGACATTATTGGATTCAGCTGCTATCGGAATAATATAGTGCCAACCATATGGATGATTGGTGAGATAAAAAAAATTAGGCCAGATATAACTATTATCCTAGGAGGCCCTGAATGTCATTGGTTATTGCCGCCGAATCAATCAGACTATTATTTTGTAGGAGAGAGCGAACAAAATCTAATAGATTTTTTAAATAATTGGGAACAGGGAATAAAACCAACTGAAAAGAAAATTGGAAGCCTTTATAGTGATACTAGAATAGATATCGATAGTCTTCCATATCCAGATTATAGTGATTTTGACCTAACAAAGTATATAGGTAAGAATACTATTTGTTCCGAACTTAGTAGAGGCTGTATTGCCAAATGTACTTACTGTACTGAAGTATATTATTGGAAGTATAGGGATAGAGGTGCCACAACAGTAGTAGATGAGTTAGAATATCAGGTCAATCATTATGGAGTTACTTTTGTTCAATTTGTTGACAGTCTGATGAATGGTAATCTAAAAGAATTCCGTCGTTTTTGTGAAGAACTAATCAAAAGAGATTTAAAAATTGGTTGGTGGGGATATATGAGAGCAGACGGCCGTATGGATTTAGAATTCTACAAATTGATGAAGGCCGCAGGGTTACAAGGTGCTAATTATGGGTTTGAAAGTGGCAGTGATAAAGTATTAAAAGCAGTTAATAAAAAGAATACCGTAGCAGACATAAATCAAAATATTATTGATTCTGCCAAAGTAGGTATGTTGGTTAGTGCCTGTATGGTTATAGGGGCGCCGGGAGAAGATATTGAAGCATATAATCACACTCTTAATATGCTATGGAACCATAAGAAACGAATAGTAGCTGTAGCTCCAGGCGCAGGGCTTGGAGACGATTATGGGTCTGCTTACGATGATCGTGAAAAATTTAATATAAATCATAGAGATAAACCGTGGGCAGATCACTGGTATACATTAGATTTTAAAAATACTCAACTTCATAGATTTATAAGAGTCAAACTTTTGTACATATGGTGTCAGATTTGTAAAGATACAGGAGGAACATTTGAAAATGTCTACAGAATACAGGGAGATATAAAAGAGCATTATTCATTAATCTGTAATAACGAACCTAATGAACACGTAGAGTATGAAGATTTTGATTACTCAATTATTAATTCAGGACAGGGCGATTTTGCAGATTCAGTAATGAACGAAGTATTTGGATTTTTAAGAATGTTATGGCGAGTAATGGGCTCTTTTGAAATAAAAATTCCATTCAATAAAGAAATAGATAGTAGAGACTTTTCTTCAGCACTATTAAATCCAAATAACTTTGAATATCAAACTGATATTTGGTTCAAAATTGACGACAACGGTAATTATTCTGTAAAAAATTCATATTACTTCATTGACCGTTATAGGAATAAAGTAGATGGTATAAAAAACTTTAGATATGTATTTGAATCTAACGGTGTCTGGGTAGAATCAAAAAAGACACAGTCAAAAAAGGTCTTTGCTATTAATCCACTATCTTAGAAATTGGTATTATTTTATTGCTTCGCTGTAATTGTTTATTATGCCAGTTGGCAACCTGTTTGTTTACAAAATGATCTAATTTCTGCCAATTACCAAATGCTGTATAATTATCATGATTAAGTGGGGTTAATTCCTCTACCCTAGGTCTTAATGTCTGTAATATAATATCAAGTTCGCCACTAGATAAGTTCCATATACCCAAATGTTCAGGATGATGAATTGTATTATACCAAAGGTGTACTTCATTATCTGTCGTAAACTTAACAAACTCTGGCATTTCCCACCAGTTATTACGCATAGGATTTACCATTACACTTAATCCGCGGTCATTTTCTTTACAATAGGCATTGAATAACTTAAAATTGTTCATTAGATCTTCAAAGTTGCCATTGATACGTATTGATTCATAGTTATCTTTATCTAAACTATCAATACTGATATTCAAATGAACATTACATTTATCTAATATATTCTTAACTTGTTTATTATAAACTGTTCCGTTAGTAGCAATGTTAATTCTTAATGTAGGATGTAATTCAGCCACTAACATACAAATATCATATACAATCCTTTGTGCGAACGGTTCTCCACCATTGAAACGCAACTCTTCTAGATGTGGAATAAATTCTTTTAATTGTTCAACAAATACAGCATCATATACCTGTGGCAATGCTGGTAGCTTGTCTCTGTTCTTTCTAATACCAGAACTTAATCTGCCTTCACACATTATACATTCTAGGTTACATTGATTGCTCAGTTCTAATTCTAATAAAGTGGGATAATTTTTAATACTGAAACCGTCATAGGCCAAGGCCAAAGGCCAAGTATCTGCTTCAATCTTCTGTTTACAGATTCTACACTTGCTTTCGAATATACCTTCTTTTAGATTGTTTCTATATTCAGTAAACTTCTCTCCAAACCATATATCTTTAATACTTCGTGTAGGAGTCCACTTATCTACATGTCCTACTAATAACCAGCAAGGTGCCACATTGCCTTCTGTAGTAAAATACATATTATTAAAAGGAGCTAAACAAGGACTAACCTTATCTATAGTCCTATTCATATCAAATTCTGTACGTTTAAGATTATATTCTTCTATTTGCTGTTTAGTCAGTTTATTCATTTTGATCTATATCTATTTAGAAGTGCTGCCCATTCACCAAATGTTTCATGAAAGTCCTGTCTTCTGATTACATCTCTTTCTTCATTTAATCTGATAAACTCTTCAATGAAGATATCACTTTCGCTAGGTAATAATAAAAAGTTTTTTACTGAAGTAAACTCAGATGTTGTTAATCTTTCTGCCACAATGTCTTTTATCTCATTGGGCAAATTTTTAATACTATGGTTAGGCGGATAATGTAATATATTAAAATACCAAGGTAATTTTTTACTTTTTGCCCAATTTAAATATTCAGGCAAATAATAAACATTAAACATACTTACAGTAGGGCAAAGGTATATTACAAAATTTTTATTAGATTCTCTTACTTTTAAGAATTTTATAATATTAGATTCTATTAAATTCCAATCTGTTGGATATCTCTCATACTCGAGTCTATTATCTATATCATCAATTGATATATTGAAAATTACCTGTTTAAATTTTAAAATAACATCAATAAACTTTTTATTATATAAAGTTCCGTTGGTATTCAATAAAAGTGTAATATATTGAGATCTATCTTCCTCTATGAGTAATTGTAATACCTTTATATTTTCTGGACTAGCCATAGGCTCTCCACCAGTGATTTCTAAATGTACAATATCTTTAGCCCATTTTCTAATTACTTCTTCATTGGCAGTTCCTAATATCTTGTTAGATAACCAGTATTCTCCATCTTCAACTTTAATATTAAATATTTCTTGGTATTCTTTTAAAAAGGTAGAGCTTGCCTGTGGGCCACAAATTCTGCACTTAAGATTACAGACATTATTGAGTTTCAAATCCATTGCCATAGGTCCATTAGTGGCGATTGGTGTGAATTTTATTGTGTTAAGATTAATATTTCTATGCTTGGCAAATTCTTTTCTAAATGATGAAATCCCTGCTGCTTCTTCATCCCAACAGCATTGACATTCTCTTGGTTTCTTTCCTTCTAAGAATGCTTGCCTTAAATTTTGAAACCTAATATCATTCCATAGGATATCTAAACTGCCTTCTTTCATATTAGGCAACTGATATTCATTCAGAGGATCTGGTTGAGCAAATTTACAACAAGGGCGCAATGATCCATTAACATCGGTTGATAAGTTAATCCATGGTAGAGAACAAAATGTTTCAGGTTTCATATTTCTTTAATATGCCAAACAATTCTGGAAAAGTATTATTAAACGATTCTTTTCGGTATTCATCATGAATTCTAGTCTTTAAAAAGAATGTTTTTAATTGATTAGAATCAGTCTTTGTTCCATACATAAAATTAATTATATTAGTTGCCGTCGGAGAATGAGGATCTAAAACATTTTTAAAATTAATTGATAAAAGTTTCTTTTTGACAATGTCCTTGACCTCTTCTGGCAAATTTGTAATCGAATAATGATGTGGGTAATGAACCATATTAAATGTAACAGGAATATTTAGATGTTCAACATATTCAATAAACTCTTTAATATACCATACATTCAGAATACCTACAGTAACATACAATCGAATTTTCATGTTTACACTATACTTACGAGATAGTTCTTGGTACATACGAATATTGGCCAAGGACTGTTCCCAATTGGCATTGGCTCGTTGGTATTCAAATCTCTCCTTAATATCATCTATACTAAAGTTTATACAGACTTCTCTGAAAGGTTTCCAGAGTTTAAATAATTCTTCTTTGCAGATAGTTGTATTGGTATTATAATAAAGTCCTGTGTTTGATGGAATACCACGCTGGTAAATGATATTAATTATCTTATCATGCTCCTGCTGTAACAATGGTTCTCCGCCATAGAACTCAACATATTCAATTGTTTTCGCCCATTTTGTCAAGATAATTTCGTTTTGAGGATCTGCCAAAAACTTTTCTCTTGAATTACGGGAGAAACTTTCAACAGTTCCCATATCGTGAATATTCAATGCTTTTATTTCATTGATCCATTGAGTGCTAAGAAAAGGAGTACAAATCCTACATTTTAAGTTACACAGGTTACTTAGTTTTAAATCAAGACTTTTTGGATAAGGTCTGGGAATGTGGATGAAGAATGTAGCAAAAGGATGTTCTTTACCTCCTCGCTCTCTTACTAGTCGCATACTTCTAATACCCGCTGCTTCTTCGTCCCAACAGGCTTTACATCCCGATGGACGTTCATTATTTAAAAATTGTCGTCTAAGGTTTTGAAATTCTTCTTGCTCCCATAATTGGCCAATGTTGACTTGGGGTAATTTAGGAACGTCTGCTTGCCAAGTATCGTCGCCTACTTTATATTTACAGCAAGGACGAGCTCGGCCATCAGGGTCTAATTGAAAATGTGTAAAAGGATATAAACAAAAATTTTCAGGAACTTTCTCTCTTAGTTCTTCTGTCCAATCACCTGAACCATAAACAATTGGTGCAATACCAATTTCGCTTTCTCTGTCTATTGCTTCGGCAATTTTTCGTAGTCTAGGCATTTTATCGCCAATTTCAAGGATTGGTATGAAAATTTGTTTATCCATTACAAATCTTTACAGAAATTATAAAAATCCTTATATTCAGGAAAAACTTCAAGCAGGTTAAGTTTTCTTCTTTGATCATAGGTATCAAACCACTCTGCAAATTTTTTCCTCATTAAGGTATTATCTGCGCCGTTATCTTTAATACTCTGTGATAAATTTTCTAAAAATATTATATATTGATCCCACCTACCGTAATAATCATTCACTAAAGGCATTACATCGACTTTTGTTTTCATATATTCAACACAATCATCTATATACTTGGCAAAATCTGAAGTTAGAATAAAAGGAGTCTGCCAATCAGGGAAACTTATTATATTATGTTTCAGTGCTACTGGTCTGTTATAACGTAGGTAAAGATCTTCTGTAAATTTTATAAATTCTGAAATACCGGCAATGTTGAGGGCATTCATACTTAAAATAAAACCAAAATCAAATTTTAAATCTGATTTAGACAATAGTCTATCTAAATTATCAGTAAATCTTTTCCAATTAACACCATTCCTAATATATTCAGCTCTAGGTCCTACACTTTCCATACTTACAAGTATTTCTACATTAAAGACTTCTGTCAACTTAGGGAGATTTTGAAAGAACTTTTCTAAATAGTTTGAAGGAGTATTCATATTTGTAACTATCCAAAAGCTCATCTTATCTTTTCTAAGATGTTTGATCTGGTCCATTCTTTCGATACATTGATCAGCAAAGGAATAAAACTCGGGCATGATAAGAGGCTCTCCACCTATGATACCTAGTCTTCTAAGATATATTTTAACACTGTCAAACCATTCCCAAAATTTTTCATTAAACTTTTCCGGAGCTTTTGGAAATTCCCTATCATACTGCTCTTGTGTTATTTCTTTATATTTGATACGCTCTGTAGCCCATTGTGTTGAATAATGATGACTACAATACATACATTTCATATCACAAGTATTTCCTAAACTAATTTCTAACATATAAGGATGTTTAGATTGAAGCGCAAGATGATCTAGAGAATTTATCTTGTCTAATTCTATCCTTAAATTTTCTTCGCTATATGAAAGATCTTGAGAAATATGACGCCTTGCTTGTAGATGATGCCAAAACTGTTCAGGTTTGTGTCTGGGACTCTTCATACCCTTGTCTTCTAGATTCCAACAACTTTGACAATCTATATTACGAACGCCTTTAATTAAATCTAATCTACTTTGAAGCATTTGATGTGAGTTTAAAAACGCATCAGTTCCAAAGTTGTCTAAATCTTGATCACTGACTCTTCTACTAGGGGTTCTACAACAACTTCGAAATTCACCTCTGTCTAAATTAAAAATAGGATAATTCCACTTCAAATCACAAATGGTATCGAAAGCATTTGTTTGAATTGGTACGTTTAATTTTTCGGTCATTGGATTAATTCCTTAGTGCTCATTATATCAAAATTACAATGACACATTTTTTTAGTACACAATATTGGACTCTTTACCAGTTTCAATTTTTTATCATCAATATTGCCAATCTTACCACCTTCAAGACACCAACCTCTGAAAATGTTCCCATTCATATCAATTATGATTTGTTCAACACCGGCATAACACTTCCATCCGCTCCAATCGTTGGTCTTAAAACTTAAAAATCTATGAGCACTACTGACTTCGGTTTTTCCATCCGAATAAACCATTTTCATAGCACCGCGATAATATTCAAAAGTTCTAGTAAACTTTATATGTTTGGAAATTAGATCATGTTGTTTTTCAAAAATCTTTTTTTGAAATTCGTTATAGTCAAATAATACTTCACCAAAGTCGTGGATCAAAGGCTGAAGAGCCATGCTGATATTTCCTAGATCTTTTACCTTGTTAGCCACTGAATAACAATAGTCAAATTGATTGGGATCCATCATTATATTAACATGTGTTCTTACGTCATTGTTTAAGAGCCTCACCACATCAATAAAATGATCCATCTTTGAGAATTCTGGGTGAAAACTGAGACATACATGATCAAAGTATTGCTTATTTTCTTCCCACCAGCGTAATGTTCTACTGCCATTACTAATGAGGCCTACCTTAGCACCTAGGCTGGTTACGTGTTGACAAATTTGTACAAAGTTTCTATAAAGTGTTACTTCACCACCTGTAAATTCAAAATAAACTTTTTTAGGGGATACCTGATCAACTACCCTGCTGATAAAACTTTTAATAGTTTCAATTGTTGGCCATTTTACGCTGCCGTCATGTAGGTTTTCTGGACAATAATTACAGGAGAAATTACAGGTATTACCTAAACACCAATTGACAACAAACCAATTTGAATGTTCAGGTTTACTATGTTCTAATTTAATATAAGAATGTTCCATTACTGACCTTTTTCCTGTTTATCTTCATCTTTGAATTTTTCTCGTAGAAATTTCCAATCATTAATTTTTCTAATTTGATCGGGATGAGACTTGTAGAATTCTAGCGCACTCTTGGCTCCTTTAATTGAGTAAGAGCCAAAAATCTTATCTTCTCCTTTTAAGAGCCAATGATTAAGTCTGAGCTTGTTTGTGCTTAAATCTAACTTTTGTTGAATATTATGTTGTATCTTAATAACTTCTCTAAAGGCGGTTTTCCAAGTATTAAATTCATCAACATTAAATCTATTTTCGTTGGATATTTGACTACGAATTTTTATTTTTGAATTGATAGAAGTGCTTAGATCTAAAAACTCAATTTCCTTTTCAAAAATATTTTTTGGAAACAACTTTACTCCACTGTGTCCATAGACTAATCCGTTTACTGGGTTGCGACTAGACCAAATAAATGTACAATCTCTATCATATATACCGGGACAGAAATTAAAATCAAAATCATCTGTTAGATAGCTGTCACCATCAACCACCCAAAACATACTTGTCTTAGCCTGTGCTGCTGCCTTGGCGTGAGCTTGATATATACCTTTGACATTTTTTATACGTTGAGCATTGGGGGCTTTTTCCTTAACACGCTGCCAATTTTCATCTGAATTTGGTTCTCCATAACTGATAAAGAATACATCAAATACTGTTTCAATTTCTAAATGAACAAGAGCCGCAGTGACCTCACGCTTGATATTATTGTTTAGTCTAGCCTTGGCCAACCATATTTTTTCATTCTCTGTTGTCTTAGGATCAGAATACCAAACTAATACTTTATTAAATTGATTTATCTTAAAAATAACTGAATCTAGAAAACTAAAATCTGTCACGTGCATCAGACTAGAATTTTTTTCAAATTCTACTCTAGGGCTAATATATCCCTTAATTTTACTACCTAAAATATTATCAGTTACTTTAATCTTTACAGCCCAAATATCATCTTGATCAAGGTCATCTAAATGACATCTATCTAATAGATAGACACATTCATAGTGTAGGTCATCTAATGAAAGATTATTGATATCTATATCAAATTTAAGATTAACAAAATCAGGATTCAAAATTGTTTCAAACTCAGGTGTTATATATCCCAGCCACTTCCAATCCTTAGTTTTTCTATAAACAGGTGTTACCTTGGCCACCCATATAGGATCTTGAGTTTTTGCTAGTTCTTTATCTAAATACCAGGCACATTCATATTCTAAATCCCAATAGGCCGGCATCAAGCTAGCTGTATCCAGACTGAGATCAGGTAGTTCTGGATTAAATTCTAAAGTGATCTGTGGAGTCAGATAACCCATATCCTTTATGCCCTTATCTGATTTGCCAAGGACGCTACATGTCATAACCCATATTTTATCTGATGTGGGGTTAAACACAGGGTCCATATACCATACCATGGTATAATCATGATCCCACGGCTCTGGTTCATATTGACCTAATGGGCTATCAAAAAAATCCATACTGAAATCAATATCTGGATTTTTCCTCCAGCTTAAACTAGGACGAGGAATGTCAATTTCAATATAGCCTTGCCTAGGATTCCACCCTTTGTGGAATAGCTTGGCCAACCAAATGCCTCTATAGGTCCAGATCACTGTCTTACCTTCTGGATTATGGGGCAGATCTCTTATCAATGCTAACTGACTGCTCTTCTCTAGGTCATAATTTTTTACCACGCAGACTTTATATTTTGAACAGGCGAGGCTGAGATCCATATCATAATCTCTTGCGGGATCGTATTCTATTGATCTAAATTCTTCAAAAGAGAGTTGTGGGAACTGGTCTATAAACATATAGTCAAGGTGTTATCTACTAATTATATATTATAAAGGAGGAATAGCGACCAAACTGGTTACTGTGTTATTGGTCTGATCGAATCCTGCAAAGAAAAGACAAAACTCTCCCGAAGGAACAACAACTAAGGTAGTGGTGCTGACACTGACAATATCGCTGGATACCCAATTGGTCACAGTTGAACTTTCATAACTGACTTGAGTGCTACTGTCCACACTTTTGACAACATAATTCCCCAACCAAGCAGGTAACGGTTGAAGGAAACCTCTAACTATATCATATATGTCAATAGGCTGTCCAACATAAAGAGCGTGAGTCGAACTAAATCTAATTTTTACATCCTTAGTTCCTGCTGTGGTTTCAACAAATGACAGAGGTGGCGTTATAGTTTCATAAACATTACCATTATTGTCTAGTCGATTGCCTAACTGGGTGACCCGTCCTCCATTGATCTGATCCTGTAAGCTATAATAATAGAAACTTCTAGTTAATCGATCTAGTGTGGCGTCTAACACAGGATCTAGACCCTGAGTGGTTTCTCTTAGATCATTGAGTCTTATACTGGTATTACCAAAAGGATCAACATCAACTAGGAATAAACTTCCTGTACTGTTATAATGACCAAAATACCAATCATAATCTCTAGTGCTGGCGCTCTGTGTCTTTACCCTATAATTGCCACTGAGATAACTAGTGCTTGAGGTCAATGGCATCTGGTATACTGTCTGCCAATAAGGAAATGGTATCCTGCCACGACCATAGATTGGATTAAGATACTCAGCTCTAAAGTAAATGTTATTCTGAGACAAGGAATCAGAACCATCAGCACCACTACCAACTCCCAATGTCAAAGTACGCTGACCATTTACTAGGTCTATTCTTGCTCCTATTATGGCATCGGGCTGTGTCAATGTGCTGATCCAACTAGAACTAGAACGATTCTGTACTAGGTCAACACTGTGACTAGCTGTTGAAGTCGCTTGAATTTGAACACCATAACCATTTATGGTCAATGTACTGACATAGGTGCCTGTGGCATTATTAAACCGAGCACTGTCAAATCTCAAAGTCACAATATTTCCTTGAACAGAATCAATGGTCCAGGCTGGATTTCCTGACAGAGTTGGCGTATATTGTAACTCAACGTCAGTTAACATATTTCCATTTAGACTGGCCGACAGCGTATAAGGGACCAAGCGATTCTCATTGGGCAAACTGGTGGAAAAACTAGAATTGTTAGGAGTCAATGTTAACTGATATAACTGGCTGCTGGTAACCAAAAGATCCTTACGCTTGAAAACACCAGCCTCATTGGTCCTAAACACAATGGCTTCATTGAACACACCAGTGTCTGCCGTATAATAACTCAAGCCAAATTTGGCATTATCTCCAGGTTGAATAGTCCAAGGCGGGCTAGAATAGAGACCTCCTGAAAATATCGGTCTAGCCTCTGTGACCAAATTACTGAAGATAGGTGTTTCTACCACTAGAGGCGCAAGGCCAATATTATTAATGGTTACGGTATAAATTGTGCCTTGGCCTTCGGGTGTAGTGGCAAATACACTGGGACAGACAATATCACTAATGATTACATTGGTGGCACTACTGACCCAAGTGCTGGTAGCACCGTTGAGGGTTGTAAGTGTTTGAACAGTAGGTCTAGGTGCTAGAATTGCTCCACCACTGATTCTATAACCTATGCCTAAGCCTAGGGTTAACCCAACTACATAATGTTCGCTATTGGTACTCTTAAACGTTAACAAGGCCATGGTTATCTTACCTACTAATCCTTAATTTTTTACCCAAGACATGATATTTAAGATGATAGTAGGCACCGCCTAATACACCCACTAGGGTCATCACTGATCGTAGACAGGATTTGGCCAGACCTCTGGGCTTGGCCAACTCTCTACTGACATACTTGTTGATCATAGACACATTCAGGCGGCCAAGGGCTCGATTTACCCAATAACTACCTATGATTAGAGCACGATGTCCTGAAGTATGACCTTCCAGTATGTCAATGGCCTCTGCTGCTGTAATATGACCCTGCTCTACACAGATCCTTAGAAAATCACCGCTGCCTATGATACTGTGCGTGGCCCAATCGTTGACCCAATAGGTATGATCGCCATCTAACCATAGGTTGTAGACAGTTTCACCTGGTGTATGAAATACCACAGGATTAAGAATCGGTTCTGCTTTACCCAGCCAAGGATAATTTATCCAATGTCTGTCTGGATCTGCGCTGAGGATTTTGCCCTGCTCAATGAGAGGATGATTATCTGTGACAAAGGGAGCGTGGTCAACTGTAGGAGAAAATATAGGCATATTCTGTCTGAACTTGTGCTCTATGAACACGACTGTATTGACCTGGGTCATGTCATGATTCCATACCCTATCACCTATTTTGATATCTCTTATGGCTCGTCTAGAGCCATCAGCCATGCGCACCAGAGTGGGCCCAGTGAAGCATACACCAGTGACCACACTCACAATGCCCACAGCTACAATCCACCAAGGGAACCCACTGCCACCCCCACCACCATCGTCGC